>OGKA01000325.1_pt1 | contig 55580 bp, 40 predicted proteins | sample 1572211 | NCBI WGS metagenome assembly OGKA01 (sample SAMEA2582125, study PRJEB24529) | metagenome | biome: Human gut stool | place: China | collected 2011 | reverse complement strand
ATACAAGCTTCCCAAGCTTGGGATGCGGGTTCGATTCCCGTTGCTTGCTCCAAATGATGTGTTTTAGTAGGAGGGAATAACGTGGCATTAGAGCTGTTCAGACACAATGAAGAAGCCTATAAAGCTGTGGTGTCAATGCTTGCTGAACGAAATAAAGCAGCCGTAGTTCACCCTACCGGAACAGGAAAAAGTTTTATCGGTTTTAAACTCTGCTATGACAACTCCGATAAGATAATATGTTGGCTTTCTCCGTCAAGGTATATCTATCAGACGCAGCTTGAGAATTTAAAAGAGGCAAGCGGTGGATATGAGCCGCAGAATGTGAAATTTTATACTTACGCCAAGCTTATGCTTTTATCTGACGAGAATTTTTCGGAGATAAAACCTGATTACATAATACTCGATGAATTTCACAGATGCGGTGCGGAATATTGGGGCATGGGCGTTCAGAAATTGCTTGAAATGTATCCGGATACACCGCTGTTAGGTCTGTCTGCCACAGCAATACGTTATCTTGATAACCAGCGTGATATGACAGACGAGCTTTTTGACGGAAATATCGCAAGTGAAATGACTTTGGGTGACGCTATCGTTCGTGGTATCCTTGATCCGCCTAAATATATTCTCTCGATATTTTCATATCAGAAGGATCTTGACGAATATGAAAAAAGAGTAAAAAATGCAAGATATAAGTCTATGCGTGACAAGGCTGAGGAATATCTTGAAGCACTTCGCATGGCGTTAGATAAAGCAGAAAAGCTTGATGATATTTTTGATAAGCATATGGAAAACAGAGCAGGGAAATATATCGTTTTCTGTGCAAATCGTGAGCATATGGACGATATGATAGACAAGGCTGACGAATGGTTTCATAAGGTGGATAAAAGACCTCATATTTATGAAGCATATTCCAATGATCCTGAAACGAGCAAGGCTTTTCATGAATTTAAGGAGGATAATTCTGACCACCTTAAATTGCTATACTGCATAGATATGCTTAACGAGGGAGTTCACGTTGATGATGTTTCAGGTGTTATTCTTCTGCGTCCGACTATCTCTCCAATTATCTATAAACAGCAGATCGGACGTGCGCTAAGTGCAGGGAAGTCACAAAGGCCTGTTATTTTCGATATTGTCAATAACATTGAAAATCTTTATAGCATAGATTCTATCAAAGAAGAAATGAAAGTCGCTGTTCGTTATTATCGTTCTCATGATAGCGAGGGCATGGTAGTAAATGATAACTTTGAGCTTATTGACAAAGTTGAAGACTGCAAAAAGCTTTTCGATAAGCTTGAGGAGTCCCTTTCAGCTTCGTGGGATATCATGTATGAAAAGGCAAAAGCTTATTATGAAAAAAACGGCGACCTTGAAATACCTGCGACATATTTTACAGAGGACGGCTACAGCCTTGGCTTGTGGATAAATACACAAAGAGGACTTTACAGAGGAACTCATAATGGAAAACCTCTTACGCAGATGCAGATAGACGCACTTAACGCTATCGGTATGCGCTGGCAGTCAATAGGCGAATTGTCATGGGAAAGATATTATGAAGCCGCTAAAAAGTATTATGAGGAGAACGGCAATCTTTTAGCACCATATTCATATGTAAATGAAAATGGAATAAACATTGGCCAGTGGTTAGTCACACAGCGAATGGCAAAGAAAAATGGTATCAGAAAATGGGGCTTTAGTGAGGAAAGATCCGCAAGGCTTGATGAGATAGGAATGGTATGGGACGTGCCTGATTATCTCTGGGAAGAAAACTATGAGGCCGCCGTTAGATATCATCGTGAAAATGGTGACCTGGACGTTCCTGCAAAGTATGTAGACAGCGAGGGAATATGTCTTGGAGTTTGGCTCGACAGTATGCGAAAATCAAGACGGACAGATTCAAGTTCTCTGACAGCCGAGCAAATATCTCGCCTTGATAAACTCGGAATGAGTTGGGATGATAGAAATAACAGAAAATGGAATGATATGTTTCGTGAACTTACAGAATACTATAAGGATAACAACAATTTCAACATTCCTGTTTCATATAAAACCAAAAATGGTGCTTGTCTAGACACATGGGTGGAAAGACAGCGTATTTTGTATAGAGATGGCAAACTTTCAGACGCTCGCATTGAAAAGCTGAAAAGTATAAACTTTGTTTTTGATGCAACTTCTTCACGTTGGGAAGAAAAGTATTTACTGCTGAAAAAATATTATGATGAACACGGAAACACAGATATTTCTGATGACTTAACTGTTAGCAGTGCAAGTATAAAAACATGGATAAGCAGACAAAAAAAGTATGCCAAAGAGGGAAGATTGTCAGAGAAACAGATAGAAAAGCTTAAGGCAATAGGACTTCTTTCAGATATCTCATATCATGAACATATATGGAATGAAAGATATTCGCTTGCAAAGCAATATTACGAAGAATACGGAAACATAAGCGTGCCTCAGAACGCTGTATATCATGAATTTCAGCTTGGCATATGGATATACAAACAGCGTGTGCAGAAAAGAGAAGGCGTTCTTTCACAGGATAGGATAGAATTATTGGATAAGCTCGGGATAGAGTGGAACAATTTGTCTGAGATAGAGAATGCTAGTCTTTATGAAAAGGGTTTTCAGCATCTGGAGAAATTTATATCTGAAAAAGGGATATATAAAATAAGGGCAATAACTGTGTGTGACGACGGATATCGCCTAGGAAACTGGATATCCAATTGCAGAGTACGATACAGACGTGGCGAGCTTGCAAAAAAATATGTGGAGAGATTCAGAAAGCTGAGATTTCCTCTTGACGCTAAAGATGAGTGGGAGTATCGCTATGAAGAATTAAAGGCTTATTTTGAAAAAAACGATACAAAACGGCTCCCAGAAAAATATACAGCCTATGACGGTACAGATCTATCCTTGTGGTTTGCTAGACAAAAAAGAGCATATAAAAAAGGCGAGCTTACCAAAGAACAAATGAAAAAATTTGACGATATCGGCTATCCCTTTAAAGCCGAAAAGTCATGGATATATAAGGCAAATATGACAAAATGGCTTGCTAAATACGAGATAGTAAAGGAATATCTTGAACTGCATAAAGGCGAAAAGCTCGATCCTAAGGCAGAATACAAAGGGATAAAAATCATTGATTGGATACGTCAGCAGAGAAATTTTATCCAAAACGGAGTATTCAGTGATGAAAGAGTAGAAATGTTCAATGAACTTGACCCTAAAACTGTTCTTGATAATTTGATATCACATTGGGATATAATGTATGAAGAAGCAGTGAGATATTTTAATGAGCATGGTGTTGGTGCAAGCGTCAAAAAGGGTATCATTGTTGACGGCAGTGAGCTGTGTAATTGGGTCAATGGCGAACAGAAGATAGTAAATGGAAAAGATAGCACATCAAGAACGCCTGAACAAATAGAAAAGCTCAAAAAGATAGGCATAGAGCCGCAAGTAAATGACAGATTTGAAAAACAGTGGCTGACAAGATACGAAGAATTGAGATCTTTCATTGCGGAAAACGGGAGAATGCCTCTAACAAGAAAAATAAAAGGACCAGAAAACAGCATTGCAGTATGGCTCAATTCTCAGAAGAAAAAATACAAGAATGGACAGATGTCAGATAAGCATATTGAAATGCTTGAAGCACTAAAAGTTGATCTTGATTCCGAAAAAAATTGTAGATAAGTAACCTAAAAAAGCTCTTAGATCGCAAGAAGACCTAAGAGCTTTTATTCTGGTGCCGCTAACCGGACTTGAACCGGTACGGGTTTTACCCCGAGGGATTTTAAGTTTTTAAATCGGTGAAGCGTTTTAATTTCTTTTGTGGTCTTTTGTTCCCTTTTGTGCCCGATTTTTCGAGCTTTTTGAGTATCAAAAATTGAAAAACACCGAATTACAGCAGCTTTCAAGAATCATAAAAAACCATGTTTTTTGGTAGACTTTCGGTAGATTTGTGGTAGACAAAAGCCGATAACTTGACTTGGTAGACCTACGGTAGACACACGAAATAAATTTAGTTTCCTGCGAAAAATGCCGATTTTTGTAGAAGAAATTGGCACAAAGGATAGGAAATGTCTCGTGTATTTGCAACACAAGAAAATGATAATCTATTGTTACAGATAAAGCGGATTTGTGCTTTTGACCTCTAAAATCAAATCAAAAAATCAATCATTTGGCGGACGATGTTCCATATAATTGGAGCGTTGTCCGCTATTTTTATGCCTGAAAATCGAATACAGAGATAACGCTCCTCAGCAATGGGGGGCATTTTTTATTGTCAAAACTTATGAATCCCAGAATCACCATAAATATCAGGCTTGATAATCATAGCTGCACATTATTTTGCTGGTGTATCACTTTATTACATTATATCATGTCTGCTGTTTTAATTAAGCGAAATGAAAAATAGGAGGTTTTTTATGTCTGAACGCCAGATCATCACGATCAGCGATGATAAGCTGTCCTGCGAAGCAACAGCTATACTGCTGAGAATGCTCAATTTTCCCGATACGGACTATCATACCGCAGAGGAGCTTTGTCCTTTCTTTGAAAATGATTCTCTGAAAACTATCAGGAACGCTCTGAACGAACTTTACAATGCAGGCTACCTCCGACGCAGCGGTAAGACCTATATGGTCAATAAGGTCAGGATCACACAAATGAAGCTCGCTTGAGCTGAAAACAGGAGGAAAATGGATATGTCTGCTAAAAAAATAAAAAAGGTCAAAACAACGCCATCATCGGTGTGCCGTGTCAATAAAAATGCAAACTATACAGTAATGAGCAACTATCATCTGCGGTCAACTAACCTCAGTCTGAAAGCAATCGGGCTTCTGAGTAAGGTTCTTTCTTTGCCGGAGAATTGGGATTACTCTATCTCAGGTCTGACAGCTATCTGCAAAGAGAAAGAAACAGCGATCAAGGCAGCATTGGACGAACTGAAGCATTGGGGTTACCTCACTGTGACTAAGCTGATGCCGAATGAAACGAAGAGCGGTCGTATAGAGTATGTCTATGACTTCTATGAGTATTCAGAAAAGGATTCGCCTGATGCAGACCGGGACGATGATGATACATACGATGAGGACGAAGAAACATCCACTGCCGAAGTAAGCTCCATAAAAAAAGCTCCGCAAGGAGCAGAAAAACAAGGCATAGAAAATCTACCTCTTGAAATTCTACCCGTAGAAATTCAAGAGGTAGAAAATCAGGGACAAATAAATACTAAGAAGATAATAAAGAAAAATCAAATACTGAGTGATCAAGTATCTATCAATCAGTCCCACTCCGTCAGCGGAAAAGCTGTTGAAAATGATGAAAAACAGACAGACGGACGGATTGACGGATATATCTGCGAAAAAGAGATTTATACCGAAGTAGTGAAAAACAACATCGACTTTTCCTACTTTGCAGAATGGCTCGGTGATGAGGAAGAAGCTGAGGAGATCGTTCAGATGATCGTTCGGCGGATATGTTCCCGAAAGAAAACGGAGCGTATCTGCGGACAGGACTTCCCCAGGGAAGTTGTCAAGTCCGCTATGCTAAAAGTTGATATAAACGTTCTTGAAAATGCTATTGAGCAGATGAAGCGTACAGACAATGTGCGGAACTATGAGAGTTATCTTATCAGCACTCTGTTCAACGAAGCCAACGGCAAGCGTTTCAAGGAAAATGCTGAGGGTCGATGGGCTGAGTATGCTGTCAAGAGAGATTTTGGCGGTTATGATGACTGAACGTTCCTGAGAGGAGGTGGTTGCTATGGGAGCGGAGAAGAAACCGGACGTAGCTGCTTGAAAGACGGCAAATGAGCTTTTTTGAAAGGAAGGTGAAGATCATGGCTAAGTCTATTCTGACACCGGAGGGCGATCTCGTCAACTACGATAACCTGATTGCGGTCAGCGTCGAAGTGCGTCCGGTCGGTGTCGATGAGGAGCATTCGGAAGATGAATACTGTATCGTTGGCACAGATGTGACCAACAAGGAAAATCTGCTGTATCACTCGCCCGACTATGACAAGGTGATGAGTGTCCAGCGTGACATTACCCGTTGGCTCCAGAGTGAAGCATTTTCAACTTTTGAGATGCCGACCGCAGACGAAGGCGGTGATGCGTAATGCCGTCCGACTATGAGAACGGTGCGAAGAAAACCATTGACATTTCGATCAAGGCGGAGAAAATGACCGCTGATGTGCTGAAATCGGCATTGCAGGAGTTTATGTCGGGCAAGGCAGAGAAAAAAGGGCGAATGACCTATAAGCAGTTGCAGGCTAAGTCGCCGTCAAAGCTCGACAGCATTGAGGTTTCAGACCGAAATATCGGGGATTTCCTGAAAACCGCACGAAAATACGATGTGGATTTTGCTCTGAAAAGAGATAAAAGCACCTCGCCGCCTACCTATCATGTTTTCTTTTCCGCTGCTAAGACAGAGGATTTCAAGAGGGCATTTTCGGAGTATGTCGGCAAGGACCAGTGCAAGACACCGAAGCGTGGTGAGTTCACCCGTGAGAAGATGCAGCAGCAGGCTCAGAAACTCAGGAGCAAACCTCGAAAACAGAAACAGAGAGAAAAAACAAGGGAGAACAGACGATGATCTACGGCTATTTCATGCCTGTGCCCGTTCCACGGGCAAGGGACGATGATGTTTTTACGGCGGTTTTTGATGCCGATACCAACAGAAAGGAAAGGTCTGCGAATTGCAGATCGACACGAGAAAACTCAAAAAGCTGATCATCAAGGCTATCCCCTATGTAGCTTTCTCTTATGTGGGTAACCTGATTGGCTTTGCGTACCGAACCGCTGAGGGCGACGGCTTTCAGGAAAAGCTCCTGCCCTTCATGAGCAATCTCGGTGTGGCATTTGCAAGAATCATTCCCAGTTTACACCCGTTTGATATTCTTTTCGGCTTGGTTCTTGCGGGTGTAATGAGGCTCGTCCTCTATGTCAAGTCGAAAAACAGGAAGAAATTTCGCCAGGGTGAGGAGTACGGCTCTGCCGTATGGGGCGGTGAAAAGGATATTGAGCCGTATATGGACTTATCCTGCCCCGAAAACAATGTAATTCTCACAAAGACGGAATCTCTCACAATGGGCAAGCCCTCTGCACCGAAGTTTGCGAGAAATAAAAATATCCTCGTTATCGGTGGCTCAGGCTCAGGTAAGACACGATTTTTCGTAAAGCCGAACCTGATGCAGATGCACAGCAGCTACGTTGTTACCGATCCGAAAGGCACGGTGCTTGTGGAGTGCGGAAAGATGCTTGAACGGGGCCGCCCGAAACGTGTGAACGGAAAAATCGTGTATCAGAAAACACATGATGGCAAGTACAAAAAGGACGATAAGGGAAAATATATCCCTGTTTATGAGCCGTACAAGATCAAGGTATTCAATACCATTGATTTTGCGAAGTCGATGCACTACAATCCGTTTGCATATATCAGCAGGAAGAACCGTGAGAAGGACATTCTGAAATTCGTGGAAGTGCTTATCAAAAACACTTCTTCCTCTCAGCAGCCGTCCGGCGATGACTTTTGGGTGAAAGCGGAGAAACTACTCTATACTGCGTATATTGCACTTATTTTCGCTATGTACCCCGAAGATCAATGGAACTTTGAAACGCTGATCGACATGATCAACAATTCGGAGTGTCGTGAGGACGATGAGGAGTTCAAGAATGCGATAGACATTGAGTTTGAGATCGTGGAGTGCTGGCTAAACCATACAAACCACGATGATCCTGATGTAATGGCTGATTACGGTGATGTTTTTGAAGCTGAACCCGATGCCGAACAACGACGAATGGGTGCATTTGCACTCAAACAATTCAAGGCGTATAAGCTCGCTGCTGGAAAAACGGCTAAGTCTATTTTAATTAGCTGTTCGACACGACTTGCACCTTTTGCAATAGATGAGGTCTTGGAGATCACCTCCTACGATGAGCTGCACCTTGACAAGCTCGGTGACGAGCTGAGTGCGCTTTTCATAATCATCTCCGATACAGATGCGACTTTTAACTTCCTGGTCGCTATCATGTATTCACAGCTTTTCAACCTACTCTGTACGAAAGCAGATAATTCCCCAGGGGGAAAGCTGGACTATCATGTACGCTGTTTGTTAGACGAGTTCGCCAATATTGGCGAAATTCCGCAGTTTGAGAAGCTCATAGCGACTATCCGAAGCCGTGAAATCAGTGCGTCGATCATCTTGCAAGCTAAGAGCCAGCTAAAGGTTATTTATAAAGATAATGCAGATACGATTGAAGGCAACTGTGATACGATGCTGTTTTTGGGCGGTAAGGAGAAGTCCACGCTGAAAGAAATATCCGAAAGTCTCGGTAAGGAAACTATCGACAGTTTCAATACCTCTACCAACCGTGGACAATCGGAAAGCTACGGAATGAACTATCAGAAGCTCGGAAAAGAGCTGAAATCTCAGGACGAACTGGCGGTCATGGACGGCGGTAAATGTATCTTGCAAGTGCGAGGAGTGCGTCCATTCTTCTCGGACAAGTTTGATATTACCCGTCATAAACAGTACCCTATGCTGTTAGACGATAATCCTGCGCAGGAATTCAACATCGAAAACTATGTGAGTGACCGAAGAGAGATGCATTTGAAACTGCGCAGAGAAGAAAGTTTTTCGGCATTTGGTGTTGATATGACCAACGCCGGACAGGAAGTTACAACGGCACCAGCAACAGAAACAGATAACGCTGATGCTGTAATATCTGAGGAAACCGAAGAAAAAGAGATATATGTCGGCTTTTAACTCAGACAGCGAAGAAACCGAATAAAAAGAGAATCGGTTGAAGCTGCGGACAATCTTTACTTTATTTTTTGAGGGAGACTTTTTACCTATGAACGAACTGAATATTTCTGCGGTCGATGCAACCGCTATGGAGACAGCAACCACTACCTCTGCACCGAAGCACAAGTGGCTCTCTAAGCTCACCCGTGGTGCAAAGAAGGCAACCATGTTCTGCACAATCGCAGGCGTTATGGCATCTGCCTGTGCAACTCAGGCATTTGCAGCAGGCACGGGTGCTGTTGATACTTCTTCTTTCATTTCTACTGCGTGTACCGTACTCAAGAGCGTTATCTGCCTGATCGGTGCAGGCGTTGGTGTATGGGGCGTTGTAAACCTTCTTGAAGGTTACGGTAATGATAACCCCGGTGCTAAATCCCAGGGCATGAAGCAGCTCATGTCAGGTCTTGGTCTGATTCTCCTTGCAATCGTCCTTGTTCCTGTTCTTGAAACAATGATGACGGGCGCAATTTAAGTGACGTTCTGACCTGAATATAAGCAGATTAGCTACATAGCGGTGGGTTTTGCATTGCAATAATGGGTTTTGGGTAAGCAATCTGCACTCTCAGATATGAAAGGGAGTGGAAATATAAATGGCAATAAATATCGGATATTTAACTGCCAATAAAACAAGTGCAGGAGATGAAGTGTACACTCCATTCTATGCGGTAGAGCCGTTAATGGAATTTCTGCCGAAAGACAAGAAAATATGGTGCCCGTTCGATGAAGAATGGAGTGCGTTTTATCAGTATCTTACCGAACAGGGGTTTGATGTAGAACGAAGCAGCTTGAAAGATGACAAGGATTACTTTCACTTTGAGCCTGACGAATGGGATATTCTCGTAAGCAATCCCCCATTTTCTAAGAAGAATGAAGTCCTGAAACGAGCTTTTTCTTTTCAGAAGCCTTTTGCTCTGCTCTTGCCCGTGAACAGTATTCAGGGTAAGGCACGATACAAGATATTCAATAATGAGATTCAGATGCTTTGCTTTGATAGTCGGGTTGACTATCATACACAGCAGAATATGCTCTTTACAACAAAGGGCAATCATTTCGGATCTGCGTATTTTTGCAGAAACCTTCTCCCCACAAAACTGGAATTACGTCAGCTTGTGAAATATGACAGACCATTGATGAATTCCTCGGAGAGGGGTGATGAATAAATGGGAGTAATCAGCGATGCGATTGATGCTTTGGAGGATTGGTGCTGTGACTTATTCAAGGACGGCATAAAATCTCAGTTTGACGGAATTTCCGATCTTCTGACTGATACATTTGCTCAGACAACAGGTTCGGGAGCAAAGGGAAACCTTGTATCAAACTTTCTTACAAAGCACCCTGCTCAGTTTACGGGTACTGCCGGAAGTGCGCCGACAGGCTACGGGATTTGGGCAACTATCGAAACGCTCTGTAACAATGTTGTAGTCCCTATTGGAGGTTTCATTCTTACAGTCATCCTCTTGAATGAGCTTTGTCAAATGGTCATTCGGGGAAATAATTTCAAAGACTTTGACGATTCGATCTTTATAAAATGGATCATTAAAGCCGTATGCGGTGTAATACTTGTAGCCAACACATATTACATCGCTTCCGCACTATTTTCGTTTGGCACAAATGTATGCTCCAACGGACTTGCCACGCTGTTCGGCAGCGGTGACTATCTATCTAAAAGTCTTGCGTTAAAGAAATCAGCTCTCAATAGCTTAGGCTTGGGAGAACTGATGACGGTGTGGTTCATATCCCTTATTGTTCATCTGGGAGTGATGATACTTATTGTTGCAATCGTAATTACCCTTGCAAGCCGTATCATCGAGGTGTTTATGTATCTCAGCATTGCACCTATTCCTATGGCAACAATGATGGACAGCGGAGAATGGGCGAGCATCGGTAAAAACTGGATAAAGCAACTTTTAGCTCTTTCTTTCCAGGGGTTCTTTATCGTAGTCGCACTCGGTATTTTCAAAACGCTGTTTAGCAATATGATCGCTACGCTCAATTCAAGCAAGGACGGTGTGATAATGCAAATGGCAATGCTAATGGGATACACGGCAGCACTTATCTTTACCATTCTGCGTACAGGAGCTATCAGCAAAAGTGTGTTTAACGCACATTGACCTTGAACAAGATTGGAGGATTTATGGCACATTATGTACAAATCCCTAAAGACCTGAACGACATCAAAGAGAAGTTCATTATGGGATTTACCAAAAGACAGGTAATATGCTTTGGTATCGGTCTTGTTCTCGGAGCGCCTGTTTTCTTTCTGACGAAAACAGCTATAGGAATGTCCGGAGCAATTTTCGCTATGGGTGCAGTCGCTGCTCCTGCGATACTCTGCGGACTTTATAAGAAAAATGGTGTTTTCTTGGAGAAACAGGCAAAATATATGCGTGAATACTTTACAAGACCTCGAAAGCGGTATTACTGCACAACAAACATATTTGAGTGCTTTGAAAGGCATATCGAATACACAAGAATCAAGAAAAAGCTGAGAGATGCCGAAAGAAAAGGCTGATACTGCTTCCTATTATAGTACACTTTCGGTGTCTCCGCTTTTGAATACAAACGGAGGTTACCAATGGGATTTAGAAAGAGAAATGCCAATAAAAGTGATAACCGCAGCAAGTCTAAGGTTGTCATGGGCAAGCCAGCCTCTCAGCTTACAAAAGAGGACAAAAAAATACTTTCCGCACGAATGGCGGAAATCAAGAGTGCTAATGGCGGTAAGACTACGGTGCAGAACACGATTCCTTATATGTGTATGTATAAGGACGGTGTTTGCCAGGTATCGGAGAACTTCTTCTCTATGACGGTACAGTTTTATGATGCCAATTACTCTATTTCGGAGTTTGAGGAACAAAACAATATCTTCTCAAAGTATTGTGATGTTATCAATATCTTTGACAACACAATCAAATTCCAGCTTACCTTTGAAAATCAGAACAGATCAAAGGAAAAGCTCGTAAAAACGGTACAGATACCTGAACAGGACGATGATTTCAATGCGATCCGCAAGGAGTACAGCGAAATGCTGACCGATAAGCTGATGAAAGGCTCTAACGGTCAGTCGGCAAGAAAGTTCCTGACATTTGGTATCGAATCCACATCATACAAGGCAGCAAGGGCAAAGCTGATGAGCATAAAGAATGATATTATCAAAGGCTTTAAGGCTTTTGGTGTTGAAGCTGAATTACTTGACGGCAAGCAAAGGCTCGAAGCCCTGTACTATGCTCTCAATCCCTACAGAAACTCCCCCTTCATTTTCAATTGGGACTCTATGCTTAAAGCTGGAATGGACACGAAGGACTTTATCAGTCCTCCATCACTAAAATTCAACAAGGCAGATTTTGAGATCGGCAATGCCTACGGTGCTGTATGGGGTATGAATATCCTTGCCGGAGAGCTGTCGGACGAGATATTAAAGGACTTCCTTGAAATGCAGAACCTTTTCTGCGTGAATATTCATGTTGATCCGCTGGACCAGATAGATGCCCTGAAATTCGTCAAAAAGAAGCTCACCAATGTGGAGCAGATGAAAATCGACGAACAGAAAAAGGCTTCGCAATCGGGTTATGATCCCGATATTCTTCCTCCTGCGATCAAGATGTATATCGAGGACATTGAAAAGCTCCTCGCTGATCTGAACAGCAAGAATGAGCGTCTTTTTCATATCAGTATTTCACTGAGAGCTTATGCAAAAAGTAAAAAGGAGCTGAAACTTCTTTCTGAAATGCTGAAGCGTGTCTGCCAGAAGAATAACTGCACGATGTTTCCCTATGATTATCGACAGGAACAGACACTCGTTTCCACACTTCCGCTGTGCTATAACGAGATTCCTGTCCGCCGTGAGATGCACACAAGCGGTATCGCTATCTTCGTGCCGTTTACCACTAAAGAGCTGTTTCAGGACGGACAGGCTACATATTACGGAATCAATACGCTGTCGGGAAATATGATCCGTGCCAACAGGTCAAGGCTCAAAAATCCGAATGGACTTATCCTCGGTACGCCGGGTGCAGGCAAGAGTTTCAGCGTAAAGCGTGAAATACTCGACTGCTTTCTTACAACAGTTGATGACATAATCATCTGCGACCCCGAAGGAGAGTATTTTCCGCTTGTTTCGGCTCTGCACGGACAGCTTATCAGAATTGCAAGCAATTCCGAACAGCATATCAACCCTATGGACATTACCATTGACGATTATCTGTTCAGCAATCCTATGGAAGTGATCGCAAATAAGTCCGACTTCCTGATTTCGCTTTGTGAGATCATTGTCGGAGGTCGCTACGGTCTTTCCGCTGAGGAACGCTCTGTTATCGACAAATGTGTTCAGAGCATCTACAAGCATTTTATCGAAAATGAGCCGACGCCTGAAAAGATGCCGCTTCTCTCCGATTTGCAGCAGGAGCTTAATAATGAAGGCGAAGTCGCTCTGCGTGTAGCAAATTCTCTTGAAATGTTCGTAAACGGCAGCCAGAATCTCTTTAATCACTGCACCAACATTGATATGAGTAATCGTATCATCTGCTTTGATATTAAGGAGCTTGGCAATCAGCTAAAAAAAGTAGGTATGCTGATCGTTCAGGATACGGTATGGAACAGAGTATCAGCTAACCGTGAAAAGAAAAAAATCACTCGCTACTACATTGATGAGTTCCACCTCCTTCTGAAAGAGGAACAGACAGCGAAGTACAGCGCAGAAATATGGAAGCGTTTCCGTAAGTGGGGCGGTGTGCCGACAGGCATCACGCAAAATGTCAAGGACTTGCTTTCTTCTCAGGAGGTTGAGAACATCTTTGATAACTCGGATTTTGTATATATGCTGAACCAGGCAGCCGGAGACAGAGACATTCTCGCTGAAAAGCTCCATATTTCTAAGGAGCAGATGAAGTTTGTAACAAACAGCGGTCCGGGCGAGGGACTTATCCGCTATGATAAAGTGCTTTTGCCGTTTACAGACCATTTTCCGACGGATACAGAAATGTATAAACTCATGACCACAAAACCTACTGAGGGTGCGTAAACTGCGCAGAATGGAGGATTTATGAGCTTACAGAGAAAAGAAAATAACCTCCGCAAAGCGCAGGCACGTTTCGATAAAGTCAGCAGACGGTCGAAGCAGTTTCAGATAGACTTCCGCCGTGAGGAAAACAGCAGAGGTCGCTTTCATACCCGTGCATATATTGTCCGTGGTGAGAAAATGCACCACGGCGGTCGGGGCATCATTCACAAGGCTGCTAATGCAAAATACCGTATCACGGGCGATAAACCCTCGGTCACAAGAACGATCAAATCATGGCAGCCAAAGACCATGAAGGGCAAGCTGTTCAAGGCAAATGCCCGTGCTATAAACTTTGCAGTTCACGATGTTACACAGACGGCGGTCGATACAGCACTCGCTGCGGAGACTGTCGGTCTGAAAACAACGGATACTGCCCAGCATGAAGTCCACAACAAGCTCAAACAGAAGTACACCCGTGAAGCGGTGGACGATTATCATCGTGGCGTATTTCTTGTGGGTCGCACGGCGGTCGATGCTGTCAAGGTTACGCACAATCACCTGAAAACAAAGAAGCAGTATAAGCTCGAAAAAGCGAAGTTACAGCTAAAGAAAGCTGATAACAAGCTCTATAAGGCGAAAACTCAGAAGCCGAAAATGGCTGCGACAAAAGCCGATTTGAAGAAAGCAAAGGCGGAGTATAAAGCCCGAATTGTAAAAGATAAGGGCAATACGCTCCGCAAGGCGATGAACAAGCGCCGATTGCAGGCATATAAGCAGACAAAGCGTGAGCTGAAATTTGAGCGTAAACAGCTAAAAACAGAACAGCAGTTCCGTGTTAAGGAACTGCGTAATCAGAAAAAAATCACCAGAAACTCCCGTCCCGGCTTGCTTGCATTAAAGCCTGCCTCATATTCGGTAAAGCGAATGAAGGCTTCTGCGTGGCAGAAAGCTGTCAATGAAGATCAGGACAATGACGTACTTCATGCGATAGACTCGGCAAAACGCAGAGTTGTAGAGCCTGCGGCACAGAAAGTAAGCAAACCTCAGCGTTTGCAGAAAAAAGAGAAACAGCGTGACCGTCTGAATGACAAGAAGTCGAAGTCCAATAAAAAACTAAATCGGCAGGAAAACAAGCTGAATGAAAATCACGATAAATACAAGCAGAGAAAGAAGCGTAAACCCCAAAATAAGAAAACTAAAAAAACGGTGGCTGAGAGTTTCAAGTCGGCTTTCAAATTCGTGAAAAATGTCTATGAAAAGGAAGTCAAAAAGTTCTTTGCAGCAATAGCTGTTCCGATACTTATTATCTTTCTTGTGTTTGCTTTTATCATCATGATTTTCAGCTCCATAGTTTCAGGCGGTGGTTTTACTCTCGGCACTTATGCGGCGCAGGACTATGACCTTTCCGAAGCTGAAAAGTATTACACGGAGCTTGTTTATAACTTCAATCAGAAAATACTTAAAGTCAGCGATACTTCTGATTGGAAAAAAGGTCTGACTGCTTTTGGTGCTAAGAAAAAAGACCTTAAAGATAAACCCGACAACTGGTACTGGGGCAAATCTTCGGTCTACGATTGGAAACCGCAATATGATTTCGATTGCTACAAACTGTGGGCTTTTCTGTGTGCGTATTACTATGATTTTGATGCCGATGATAACGGCGATATTAAGTATTGGAAATTCAAAAGCGATACAGAGGATTTGCTTGAGGACATTTTTAATGCGGAGTATGAGTTCGTATATTGGTATGACAATAAATCCCTTTGGGAGGAGCTTGACACCTATGTATATTTCGGCGGTGGAAGCAGTACCGACGGCAGTTACTATTATTGCGAGCAATCAGCAAGTAAAAGCAACGGAGCTTGGACTTACAAATTCAAGCCGACTTCTTATACCTCAGAGCTTGGTCAGTATCTTGACGGTGACGGCTATTGTTATATGAACAGCAATTATCGTGTACTGAACCCAAACGAAGATTATGCTCTCACGGGCTATTATGTTCTTGATAACCGCTATTATGCAGACAGCGCACATACAAAGCCACCGTTCTATTGGATAGATGATAACGGCAAATTTTTCTTCCAAAATCATGACGGAGATAATCAGTACCGTTCGTTCTACGGTTGGGAGAACGATGATGCTTGGTTCATGATTACAGAATCCGATGCGAGATCGTGGACAGGCGACAGCAATTGTTCAGCTCTGTATGGTTATGTGCAGAAACAGTATTGGAAAACGGAGTGCAATCTCTACTACAACGTCAAGCAGAAAAAGACTTTTGATGAGGTCATAGAGGACAAGCTAAAATCAATGTCCCACAAGACAGAACGCTGGCAGTATTACAATCTGCTTGTCGGCAACGAGGACGGAAACACACTCTATGGCAATCATCAGACCTTGCATAATCTTCTGCCCGAGCCGTCTATCCGTGACTATTCCCTCAAAAGAGAGTTCGGATATGAAATGACAGGCTGGAATGAAGAAAGTGACGGTCTGTACCAGGGTATCAAGGTTTATGCTGACAGCGGTACAAAGCTCAAAATGCCTTTCAGCGGTAAGATAACCGACGTTGATACCGATGACAACAAGATCACTGTCCGCAAGGACGATGTACAGTATTGGTATGACGGCACGGGCGGTACTAAGCGTGATACGGAAGTCACCATTGCAAATGCGGTGCTTATAAATGACTACGAGGAGGGCGACAGTATCAAGGAAGGCAAGGAATTTGCCAAAACAACAGCCGGAAATGTTAATTTCCACATTTATATAGACACCGACGGCTACGGCTGGGACTATATTGATCCTCGGCTCGTGTTGTATTAACGGAGGTACATAATGGCTTTATATGATGCAAAAATAGAGAAATTCAGCAAAAAGGCAGAGCAGCTTGAAAGAAATATCAAGCGAGATACAGAGGAACGAAGACGGCTTCTCTCCGAAATCACAAGGCTGCGTTATCTCTCACTCTGCGAAAAGCTGAATTGTGATGGAGAGGAATTAGAAACCGTGCTTGCCAGAGAACATGAGCAGATTCAGAATATGAAGGCTCGTGGTCTGACCGATGATGAGATAGACGATCTCGGCAAAGGCGGCAAATATGAAGAACAAATGAGATTTTACTCTGAGGAGGACGATGATGAAAACAAGAATGATTAGTGCTGTGATGGCTGCTTTCATGCTTGCAGTAGCAAGTGTCGGCGGTATTACCGCTTCTGCCGAAGAAGGAACAGCAGAGACTACGGAAACAACCGCTTCTGAGCCTGCGGACGAAAGCTCCGATGATATGGAAAAGTTCCGTGAGGTCATGAGTGAGCTTGCCGAGGCAGAGACAACCGATGTTGTTCCCGACTATGACGGCGATCCCTATTACGATACCGACGGCAACGCCACCCTTATCAAGTCGGAGCAGATCATCTATAATACCGAGGAAATGCAGTTCATCGCTGTGACCACAAAGGACGGTCACGTTTTCTATGTGCTTATCAATTACACGGCAGGCAATGACGAGGACAATGTGTATTTCCTGAACAAAGTTGACGATTATGACCTGTATGCACTTCTTTACGCAGGAGATGAGGACGATGATGAAAAGGACAAGATCACTCCCGAACAGGCAGCTCAGGAAGCGGAAAAGGCTAACGGCAGAGTGCAGTCCTGCGACAGTAACGATGCTGACTATGCCGAAGATACCGCTGAGGACGGCGAGGAATCGTCTGAGTCAGCAGCTCAGGCAAAGTCTGTTCCTATGAACAAGAACAGTATGATTCTTATTTTGGGTGTGGTTGCTCTGATCGGTGTCGGTGCCGCAGGCTTCTTCCTGATGAAGAAAAAGAAAGGCGGCAATAAGACAGCGGTTCAGTTTGAGCCTGAGTATGACGATGATACAGAGATCACCGAAGAATCTGAGGACGATATGAGATTCTACGATAATCAGGACGATGAAGAATAAGAAAGAGAGGGCAAAAGAATGGAAAAGATGAAGAAGATCTGTTTATGTGCGGCAGCGGGGGCAGGGGTCGCCGGAATTGCAGGCATTTCTGCTAAGGCAGTTGAGGGTATGAGAAAGAAGTGGTTTCTCCGTGGCTTTGAAGCAGGACAGTTCATCGGCAACCTCACCGCTGCGGAGAACTTCGCTCAGGAAAAGACCGTGATTCAGCAGAAGTATGACAAGCTCTGCGAGGAGTTTGAGGAGCTTCAGGAGAACTACAACGATCTTTTTGATGACTACTACGAAGAATAATCAACTTTGAACCCAGTGGATTCAAAGTTCCCGACAACAGAACAAACAACATAAGACAATGAGAAAAGAGAGAGAATTTGTCTAATGAAGGTACTCAGTTTATTTGACGGTATCTCCTGCGGTATGCTGGCTCTGCAAAGGGCTGGCATTCCCGTGGAATGCTATGATGCGTTTGAGATCGACAAGTATGCCGTCACGGTCTCAAAGCGCAATTTCCCCGTAATCGTTCATCACGGGAATGTTTATGACGGCGATTTTACGCAGTTTCAGGGGTATGACCTTCTGCTCGGCGGTTCGCCCTGTACTTACTGGAGCATTGCCAAAAAGGACAGAGAGGTAGACTGTAACGGTGAAGGATTCAGGCTCTTTAAGGAGTATGTGAGAGCCTTAGAGGAATCAGGCTGTAAGTATTTCCTCTACGAAAACAACTACTCCGTTCATCAGTGTATTAAGGACGAGATCACAAGGGTTCTCGGTGTAGAACCTATCATGATAAACTCTGCACTTGTATCGGCACAAAACAGAAAGCGCTGTTACTGGACGAATATACCTTTTACTTCTTTCCCGGAAGATAAGGGCATTTTACTGAAAGATGTGCTTGAAAGCGGTCTGCCGTGGCAGGACAAGTCCTACTGTATGACCGCTTCTTATGACGGTGCTGTGCTGTATAACACCCTTGAACGTAAGCAGCGGACAATGGTCGCAGAGCCTATCCCGATCAATACATATCAGGGTACGGACAAGTCCCGTACCGTCATGGCAGGCTATCATAAGTACGGTGAAGCAACGATCATCAAAAATTCAGGCTTCAACGGCGGTACTACTGCGGTCGCTATGCCTATGGGAGCCGCCCAGCGTGGACGATATGTTGACGGCGAAAAGACCGAACAGCATATCGAATTTCGTGAGGACGGTAAATCCAACTGCCTAACTACGGTGCAGAAAGATTCGCTTGTATGCTCTCCCGTCCGTGTCGGACAGTATGGCAAGGGCGGACAGGGACAGCGTATTTATTCTGTTGTCGGCAAGTCTGTTACACTTTCTGCCAACGGTGGCGGTCAGGGTGCTAAGACAGGTCTATATAAGATTGATCTGCCTGACGGGGACTATGTGATACGCAAGCTCACGCCTGTCGAAGCGGAGCGTTTGCAGACTCTTCCCGACAACTATACCGCAGGCATTTCCAATACCCAGCGGTACAAGTGTATTGGCAACGGGTGGACGGTCGATGTGATCACACACATCTTGGGAGGGCTTCACGATGCTTGATGAAGCCCTGACCAAGTGCGCCGATAACAATAACTACACCATTTACACAAGTATGTGCAAGGCACAGCGTATCCTGATGCGGTCTTATTATCCTGTGTGCAGTATAAGCGGCGGTTCTGACAGCGATATTGTCCTTGACCTGATTCACAAGGTCGATGAGGACGGAAAGGTCAAGTATTTTTGGATAGATACGGGACTTGAATACTCCGCTACAAAGGAGCATTTAGACTATCTTGAACAGAAATACGGCATTACCATTGAGCGTGTAAAACCCGATAAGCCTATCCCGACCTGTGTGAAGCAGTATGGCGTTCCTTTCCTGTCGAAATATGTTTCCGAACAGATGATGCGTTTGCAGGCTCACGGATTTCAGTGGGAGAACGAACCGCTTGAAGTGCTGTTGAAGAGATACCCTCGGTGTAAGACGGCTCTGCAATGGTGGTGCGGAGAGCGATACTCTGACGAGGACGGCGTTCAGAAAATCAGCAGATTTTCAATTTACCGCAACCGCTTCTTAAAAGAGTTTATCATGCAGAATCCGCCGGATTTCCCCATATCCAACAAGTGCTGTGAATATGCGAAAAAGAAGCCCGCAAAGCGTATCGTCAAGGAACATGATGCAGACTTGGATATAACAGGTATCCGACAGGCTGAGGGCGGTATTCGTTCCGCAGCTTTCAAGACTTGTTTTTCTGAGTGCAAGTCTAAGGGGTGCAACACATTCCGTCCGGTATTTTGGTACACGGACGGCGATAAAAAGGACTATGAGCAGATGTTCGATGTTAAGCACTCCCGATGCTATACGGAGTATGGCTTGCGGCGAACAGGTTGTGTAGGCTGTCCTTTCAGCAAACATATCAATGAGGAGCTTGCAATCATCGAGGAACATGAGCCGACGCTTTATAAGGCAGCGGTCAATATCTTCGGCAAGTCTTATGAATATACGGCGAAATACCGTGCTTTCGTGAAGGAAATGAAGGCAAAGGAAAAGGAGCAGAAAAAGAAAGATGTTTGATCCTGACATACAGAGGAAAGCTCTAAGCCTGATTATGGGCTTTATTATGGAGTTTTCAGGAACACCAGCAGAACCAGAAGTGCAGGAGCTTTCGGTCAATGACCTGAATGTATCAACTATTTCTGTTTCCTGCCTGAAAGTCTCATGGGATTCTGAGCCAGACCGTGATTATTATGTGAGCTGCACGGCTCATGATGATAACTATGCTTACAGCGATAATATGTACTTTGCTTTCAAAGGCAATGACCTTTGCTACATAACAGGTCTGCGTGAGAATACAGAGTACACGGTGACAGTCGAGCCTATTCTTTCTGAGGAAGAAAAAGACGGATATTCCGTAACACCTTCAACTGCTGACGGCAAGACCGAAACGGTTGAGGTCATATATGACTTTCCGTATGAGGACGGCTGGACAAACTGCTTTGCAGGCGAAAGAGCTTCGGGACTGACGGCTATGCCCAGTTCAGGAGCAATATACGGCTCTAAGGTCGATACCATAACAGAAACCGGAATACGCCGTGACGAGTACGGCGATTACTGCTGTGCTATGGGCGTATGGTACGGATACTGCGGAGATCGTTTCCTGATCGAGCTTGAAAACGGTACGCAGTTTACTACAAAGATATGCGACAGTAAGGGTTATGCCGATGATGGTGAGGGTAAATATCACAACTTCGGCGGCAGCGGAAAGTGTATAGTTGAGTTTATCTATGACGATTATAACTTACCGTCCTGCGTGGCATTCTCAGGCTCATGGGGTTATTACAACTGGAACGGTCTTGACCTCGGAGCGAATATCAAATCAATCAAAAAAATCAATTACGGTGAACCCGTGGAATACTGAAAAATGTGGAGGTTTCTATTATGAACGTAAAGAAGATCATCAAGGGAATTGTCGGACTCGGTGCTATGGCAGGTGTTGCCTACGCTGCATATAAGCTCGGTGAAAGCAACGGCAAGATCAACGAGCGTTTCCGTGAGAAGTACGGCGATGACGAGGACGATATTGAGATTGACGATGATGAGGACGAGTTCAGGTTCTATGATAATATGATCGAGCCTGACGATGAGTGCCTTGCACCTAAGAAGGATAATAAGCCTTCTTTCTCTGTAAGCATACATAACTTTGCTCCGCTTGATTCCGTTAAGGTTGACGGCATCTCGGAGAAAGATATGGATATACTTATCTATCATATCTCGCATGACAAATATACCTCGAACAAGCAGATTCGTGAATGGCTTGAGGTTGACAAAGATACCGCTGCAAAGGTTATCTCTGCTCTCAGAAAGGCAGGATATATCGGTGACGAGTATTCCAACTATATTATTCCGGTCAACATCACAACTGAGGTATATTTCCGACTCAGGTCGGATAACAATTCAAAAAATTAAGCACACTCCCCCTATCAGGAAATGTGCTTTGATAATCAGATGCTTTTCTCCTATTTTTTCTCCTACAAAAAAGGTTTCTCCTATTATGATATGAAATGTAGGAGAAAGGTGTTTGCTGTCTGTTTCCCGAACTTGTAAATTTATTGATTTTGGGAAACAGAACGTGTTATGTGTTTGTGAGCCAGTCCGAAAAGTCGATGATCTTTATGCCTTCATACTGATAGGCATCGTGGCGTGTCCTTGCGATCAGCATCTTGGGATAAGCATCCTTAATGGACAGCAGCGGTGATACCTCACGCTGAAAAGTTTTTTCATCGGTGATACTATCCGAAACCTGAATATACAGCTTCTCATCACGCTTGATCGCTACAAAGTCAACCTCTTTCTTGTAAAGGACACCGACATAAACCTCATAGCCACGGCGAAGCAGTTCAATAGCTACAATATTTTCAAGCACTCTGCCGTAGTCCATATTCTTCGTTCCGAGCTTTGCATAGCGGAAGGAATGATCGCTGAGGTAGTATTTCTCATTTGTCGAGAGATATTTCTTTCCCTTGATGTCATATCGGCGTACTTTATAAAATGCAAAGGCATTGCAGAGATACTGCATATATGAGCTGACAGTCTTATGGTTGATCTTGTCCTTATGGCTGTTAAAAGTATCAGCAATGGATCTGGCAGATGTGAGGTTCGAGATATTATCCATGAGAAAGTCAGCAAGTCTGTCCATAAGAATCGTATTGCGAATTTTATACTTTTTGCGAATATCCCTGACGATCAGAGTATTAAAGACTTCTGCAATATAGTCATATTTCGCTTGGGCGTCCTTATACACATAAGAGCCAGCCATACCGCCTTCGCAGACATATTTATCAAAGGCAGTGTAGAGGTCAGTATATGCAAAGTATTTTACATATTCAGCAAAGGAAAACGGATAAACCTTGATTTCGAAAGTTCTTCCTGTGAACAGTGTTGCAAGATCGGAGCTTAACAGAAACGCATTAGAGCCTGTGATATAAATATCGAATTTTTCTGATGCGTGTAAGCCATTTATTGCCTTTTCAAAATTATTGCACATCTGTATTTTATCTATCAGGACGAAATTATCAGCGCCTTCCTTGTAGGCTGCGTTGATATAGTCATACAACGGTCTATATTCTGTCAGATCATCAAAATCGGGCAAATTGAAGTTGATGTGTATGATATTGGCAGTCTCGATGTTAGCACTTACATAGCTTTTGAATGCTTCCAGCAATTTGGACTTACCGCTTCGGCGGACACCTGTTATGACCTTTATATCAGGCGTACCGATCACATTGATCATTTTTTCCAGATAGTCTTTTCTTTCAATCAGTTTCATAAGCACTCACGCTCCTTTAACCTTATTATACCACATCTATTTCCCGAAATCAAGTATTTTTAGAGTTTGGGAAATAAAAATGAAAGGAAGTCGATATATGGCAATTCTAATCGTGGGCGAAAAGCCCAGTGTAAGCCGTGCAATCAGTTCTGTAGTAGGTGCGAACGCTACAAAGAAAGGTTACACCGAAGGCAACGGGTATATTGTATCGTGGTGTGTCGGTCATTTGGTGGGCTTGAAGTTCCCGAATGACTATGGCAACGGCTGGAACCAGAAATGGAGCTTTTCTCAGCTTCCTATGATTCCCGACAACTGGCTGTTTCAGATTACGGACAGCACAAAGGCTCAGTACAATCTTCTGAAAAACCTTATGAATAAGGACGAGGTAACAGAGATCATCTGTGCGACCGATGCGGACAGAGAGGGAGAATGTATCTTCCGCTATGTGTATAACATGGCTCGGTGCCGCAAACCTGTGAAGCGTTTATGGATTTCTTCTCTTGAGGAATCCGCTATCCGCAAGGCACTTTATAATATGAAGCCTATGTCCGCATACGATAACCTGTTCAATGCAGGCTATGCCCGTGCAAGAGCAGACTGGCTTGTGGGTATGAACGGCTCTCGACTGTTTTCTGTCCGATATGGCGGAAAGCTCAATATTGGCAGGGTGCAGACACCTACTCTTGCAATGATCGTTCAGCGTGATGCGGAGGTAAACGGCTTTGTAAAGCAAAAGTATTACACGGCTGACCTTAACTGTGGTGCTTTTACGTTATCATCTGCAAGGATTGATGATGAGAAGTCTGCCGATGCACTTGTATCTGCCTGTTACGGCAGTACGGTCACTATCAGTTCTGTCAAGCGTGAGGTCAAGACAGATAAAGCTCCGAAGCTCTACGATCTGACAACATTACAGCGAGAAGCAAACAAGGCTTTCGGGTACACGGCACAGCAGACACTTGACTATACGCAGTCGCTCTATGAGGGCAAACTCGTTACTTATCCTCGCACCGACAGCCGGTATCTCAGCGATGATATGTTGCAGACTGCTCTTGAAGTTACTAAGCTCTGCAACATCTATTTCGGGTTCGGCATCTCCCATACTCCTGATATAAAAAAGGTCATCAACAACAGCAAGGTATCGGGACATCATGCGATTATACCCACAAACAGTATCGTCACGGCTGACCTTTCTTCTCTGCCGACAGGTGAAAAAAATATACTCACGCTGATCGCCACTAAGCTGATCTGTGCAACGGCTCCGGCTCACAAGTATGAAGCTGTCAAGCTGACAGGTATCTGCAACGGAACGGAGTTCATGGCAGCAGGCAAAACCGTCCTCGATATGGGTTGGAAACGCTTTATCAGGCAGACCGATAAGGAAAAGCCCGATGAAAAAGCTCTGCCTGCGGTATCTGAGGGACAGTCTTTCACGGTGGCAGCAAGCAAGGGTGAACACTTCACAAGTCCGCCGAAGCCCTACACCGAAGATACGCTGTTATCGGCTATGGAACGTGCAGGCAATGAGGACTATGACGAGTACCGTCTTAGTGCTGACGCACACGACACAGAGAAAAAGGGACTCGGTACTCCTGCAACAAGGGCCGCAACCATTGAAGCACTTGTCAAAAACGGTTATGTCGAGCGAAACGGCAAACAGCTCAGGGCTACGGATAAGGGCAATGAGCTTGTGACGGTAATACCCGATGAAGTCAAGTCTGCAAAGCTGACTGCTGAATGGGAATCGAAGTTACAGCAGATCGAACACGGCAGCCTGCCCGAAACGGTGTTCATGTCCGGTATTCAGCAGTTTATCGCTGATATGTGCCGTAAATACGGTTCGGTCGACAAGTCTGTTTCTCTTTCAGACGGCGGTAATGAGCCTATCGGCAAATGCCCGAAATGCGGAGCAGATGTAGTCAAGGGAAAATTCGGCTTTTATTGCAAGGGCAAGTGCGGTATGAATATCGCAAAGGTTTACGGCGTGGGGCTTTCCGATGCCCAGGTCAAAGGACTTCTTAACGGAAAGTCCACAAGCTACACCTCTAAGGGCAGAAAGACCGTTGTTCTGCCTGAGATCGTGGAGAATCCGTACAATGGCAAGATGTATTATCAATGGAAAACGGAGAGGAGCAAATAAAAACAGCAAGGTCGCCCTTGCTGTTTGAAAATCGCTCTACAAATCAGAATTTATCTATCAAATTTCTTGTGGACATATAATTTCAAATCAAGCAATCCATAACTCATAAATGCCATAAGCAAATAAAACCCGATTCCGATAAGCGGTACTGAAACAGCATTAAGGCTTTCTTTATTTATAAGTCCGTAAACCAACTCTCCTTTATTCAGAAATCTTATGTAATCAAAAAGAAGATAACCCATTATCAGCAAGGGCGATATGAAAATCCGTTTGATATAATCGGCTTTATCTTTGATATTTAACTTCGTAAGGAATAGATAAATCACCAGAATCAACGGCGGATTTATTGCGTGCAGAAATAAAAATGCGCCCTTAAAATTAAATGTATGCCAACCGAACAATGTGAAAACGCAGGTAAAGAAAACAACACTTGTACACTGCACAGCCATCTGATAGATAATGATCGGTACGTTTTTCTTGAGAGTACAGTTTATTATTCCATCTATAAAAATCGCCCATCCGCATAACGAATTAGACAGGAATGTTAATTGATATGTGTATTCAAAAGAATTACGATAGCCGATAATTGCAGTTGCAATTATAAAAATTCCTGCAAAAATTTTTATTGCATTTTTCATTGTGCTTCCCTCACAAATTTCGATTTGAAGGGCAGTTGCCCTGTCACTTACTTACCCTATTATACCAAACCGCCCCGAAAAAGTCAATCACTTACGGGGCGAATCGAAAGGAAGTGTTCTTTATGAACAATAACCAGCTTGCAGAAGTTGCAAGAATCCTCGGTGTCTCCGAGGATTCTATCTCCGCTATGGACGATGAAATCAAAAACAGTATGACGGCAGTTTTTGAAACCGTTGCTATCAGAAGTGACGAGGACAAAAAGGCTGTCTTTGAAGCACTGGACAATCTGTGGCAGAAAGGCTCGGTATATATCGGGCTTGATGAGGTTGCAAAATCAACCGGAATTTTGCTTGTGACACTCCGCAGCCTTGACTATGAAACCCAGCAGACTATCGTCTATGAGTTCATGGCTGACAGCTCGCAGACAGAGCGTTTCTATGACCTTGTAAACAAGGCACTTGCGGTCGCAGACCTTCCGAATGTGGCAAAGCTTATCGGTACTCCCGTGCGTGAACTGAGGACGCTTCCTCGCCATATTCAGGAGAATATCTGCGGTGCGTACACAATGGAGTACGATGCCGACAGCACAAACACCGACCTGATCGACCACATCAGGGAGATGATCGCACCGTGACAGAGTTTTCATATATCGCAGGCATAGATATTACTTCTATCGCCAACAAGGAGTTTATCCGCTTTAATACGGATAAGGCACAGGAGATATGCGTAGCCCTCGACAAAAGCGGTATTCCTTTTTCAGCCCGATACGGTGAAACCGAAATGGTGCTGACCTATGACGGCAGCTGCAAGGAACAAGTCGAGGATATTATCGCAAAAGCGGAGTCCGGCAACTATGAAGCATTGCTCCGTGAATTGCAAGTATACGGAGAACCTGACGGTTATTATCGGCTTTTGGGCGAAGTCGCAGACCTATTGAACACAACGATCGGTGCGTTGCAGAACCGTCCCGATGAGGTGCAGATTGCACTCTGCAAGACCTATGTGAATTTTTGGCTCTGCGATACTCCCACGCTTCAGCGTGAGCTTGACCGTGTGATCTCCGTGAACGGCATAACGATGTCGGATATTCAGGAGCATGAGAAGATCAAGGAAAAAGCGAAATCACCTACTGTTCCTGAACAGCGTGCGGCGGATACAGTTCCGACTTTGAATGAGCTGTTTGACGATTATTTTCGCCGCAACAGTCATTCGCACTTTTCAAGAGAAAAACATCAACACTTGGCTGAGATCGCCCGCCGCAGACAGCAGGGCGAACAGGAGCGTATCATTCAGATTGAAGAAAGAGAAAGGAAGTTCAAAACATGAAGAAGATTATTATCATCGGAAGTGCCGTTGTTACGGCTGTGACCGCAGCGGTTATCATCATCGTTAAGCGCGGAAAGTGAGGTAGCCTATGCCAGTACAGGATAATGACGATAAGAGAACCGCTGACCAGCCTGCGGTCGATGCGGAGGAGGAATTTAGAAGAAAACAGTCGCAGGCACAGGAACAGCAGCAGGAGGAGTCCGGCGCTCAGAAGTCGGGAAAACTTCTTCCTCTACTTAACGCAAAGGCGGAACATCAAGAGAGCCGTATCGACTCTCTTGATGAAAAAATCGCTAATCAGACGGATAAGATAGACCGCAACAAGGCAAATATTGAAGCCCTGAGTGCAAAGGCTGAAAAGCTTGAAGATACCAACCGTATGCTGAAAGCCACTATCGGCAATCTGCCGGGTATCGGTGCTATTATCGCCAATAACGAGAAGCGTATTCAGGCTATCCGTGAGGTCAAAATCCCGAATCGACAGGAGAAAGTCGATCAGAGTTGGAAGAAAATCGACACTCTGACAAACAAGCGTGACCGTATCGAACACAAGCTGAATCGTGTGATTGCTCTCAATGACACGATCAAGAGCTTTTCTATCGGCTTTAACAAGGAACGTCGTGAAGCCTTTGCCGATGCTATGACACGGCTGAACGGTGCGACTGTTGATTGCCTGAGCGATAAGAAAGCAACACTTGAAGAAAAAAAGCAGAAAATCCTTGATACCTATAATGATTCTGCAACAAGTGTCGTTGACAAGTATAATCTCTCTGAACAGCTCAAAGATGTGAATGAGTGTATTTCAGCACTTGATGATAAAATCATGAAGCTCGCCCGTCCTGAAACGCACTATGAGGAGCAGACCAACGATCAGCTCGATGCTACTATGAAGCTGACCGGAGATAAGCTTGGACAGATGGTTCAGGACGGCACTGTAGATATGCCGACACTTGCTGAGACTGCTGTTCAGGTAGCTCAGGAGGTCGAAATGCTTGACCGTTCTAAGGTGGCAGAACTTGCAGATCAATTCAATATTCAGCCCCTTGCCAATGTGGAGATGCAGCTTGAAGATGATTACAACATGATCGACGGTATCATCAACAACGGCTCTAAAGAGAACATTGACAAGGTAAAGGAAGAGCTTTCTGAGGGTATTAAGTCTATGAAGAGCCTTGCGGACAATCCTTTTGTTTCTGAGGAAGTCCGTGCTTCTGCGGCTGAGGAGCTTGCAAAGCTGAAAAATCAGCTTGAACTTCTCAATATGCACGATGAAGTTGAAGTCGATAGCTGGCTCTCGGATATGCTTGAAAGCGGTGCTGCCGTTCTGGCCGATGACGGCGGTTTCAAGGTCAACCCCGACTACTACAAAGAGTTGCCGAGAAATGATCGTCATGTGGAGACTATGACGGAAGTTCAGGCTGTCGAAGTTATGTCCGCACTGACTGCCGCAGGAGTGACATATTCCGCTGCAACTAAAGGCGAGGATAAGGTCGGTATTACCGTTTCAAAGAGTGATGTTCCTGCCCTGAATGATGTGATGTACGCTTCTATCGGCAAGATCGCCCATACAGAAGCCGCAAAGGAAAACGGCGGTAAGGGTGAAAAGGGCAAGTATCAGACGATCAATCCTGAATATTATGCTTCACTCGGCAAGGAAGATAAGCATACCCGTGTTGAGCCTATTAGCACAGCAAGGCAGATCGTGGCAGAGCTGCAAAAGCAGAATATTCCGTATTCTGCGGTAGTCCGCAAGAATTACACGGTGGCGGTCACAGTCTCTAAGGCGAATGCTCAGGCATATAGGCAGATCGAGCGTGCAGTCAAGGGTGAACGTGCCGTAGAGTTTGTAAACTCAGACTTTTTCAAGGCACTCCCGAAACAGGAGCGTTTCACCCGGCGTATGGACGAGGGGCAAGCACGGAAGAAGTCGGCAGAGTTGACCGCTAAGGGCGTGGAGCATTCCGCTGTGTTCGGCGGTGAGAAGTCTGCGGTCACGGTCGCAAAGAAGGATTCCAAAAGAGCTTTCTTTTCCCGTGGCAAAATGCAGAGAGATGCCCAGCGTATCAGCGGTCGAGGACAGCAGAACCCTCAGCAGAGACAGCAGACACCCCAAAAAAGAAATAATCAGGGGTTGGAATAACAGATGAGAATTACTGATGAACAGAAAGAAAGGGCGAACCTCGTCAATCTTCCTCAGTTCCTCATGTCTCACGGCTTTGACCTGAAAAAGTTCGGCAAAGAGTATGTGTGGAAGGAACATGACAGCCTGCATATCAAGGATAACGGTCCGGGCGAACGTGGTCAATGGTTCAGGTTCAGCGAAAACAAAGGCGGCGACAATATCGGCTTACTCCGTGAATATATGGATATGTCCTTTATTGATGCCGTCGAAGCTCTGACCGGAGAACACATTGACCGCACCTATACTCCGTCCCGCACATACGAACCGAAACCTGTTCAGCAAACGGCAAGGGAGCTTTCCCTTGCCGAAGCTGATAATTGCAGGCGTGTGTTTGCGTATCTGTGCAAGACCAGAGGGCTTGACTATGATATGCTTTCCGCACTTATAAAGAAAGGCGTTATTTCTCAGGAAGAAAAGACAGGCAATGTGCTTTTTAAATATTTCGATACAGACGGAAAAGTCATCGGTGCTGAAAAGGTGGGCACTTCCACGGAGCATAAATTCAAAGGCATTGCAACAGGCTCGGCAGGCGGACACGGTTTTGAGGTAGTACGCGGCACTGGCGAAAAGGCTTTTTTATTTGAGTCGGCAATAGATATGCTTTCATATCTGCAAATGCACAGCAACGAGCTTGATAATTGCAGGCTTGTTTCCATGATGGGAGTGAAGCCGAGTATCGTTCTTGATACGATGCTCCGTCATAATATCGCTCCTGAGAACGTGTATTTATGCTCCGATAATGATACCGCAGGCAATGAATTTGCCCAGCGTTTGCAGGAGCAGTATCCTGACATGAAGCGTGTTATCACTCCCGATACATATAAAGACTGGAATGATATGCTTCGTGGTATCCCAAAAGCAGTAGAACATGAGACTGAGAAAAAGGAGGTTCAGCAGACAGATATGCAAAGATACGGCAACGAAATGTGGCACAAGGCAACAGATAACAGAGACAAGAGCCTTGTGACGATTCAGACTGCGGATTTTGAAAGATTGCAGGAACAGCTTGATGATTCGGGCATTAACTACTATGCCTATGCCCATGATAATACTGTCATTATGGCGATCAATGATAAAGATGTGGAGTGGTTCAGGCAGATTGCAGGCACTCCCGATCTTATACCGAACAAATCAAACAGACCATATTCTCCGCCCGAAAAAAACATCTTCGGTTCAACAGAGTATCGCTATATTCCGCAGAAAGAGTATCTTTCGGCTGACCGTGATTTAGTCCTGAAAATGGCTGAGATCATGTCAAAGCGCAGTATGCAGTTTTCGGGCAGAGTCTATCCGTCCGGCAAGGGTACGCTGACGGTATCTCACGCTGACCTCTTTGCTGTCCGCAACATCAGGGACGAAGTTGTGAATATGCGTAATCAGTTTGCAAGTACCGATAAGGCGCAGGAAGTCGGCAACCGTGACTATCGTGCGAACCGTGATACCCATTATTATATGAGCAAGCTCACACCCGAACAGTTCGGAAAGGTCAAGCCGTTCCTTGAAACAAGCGTGAGTTATCATGCTGTTGTCCGTGACGGCAAGGTCGCTTTTGCGGTCGATAAGGAGAACGCTCCTGCATTTCACAGGGCTTTGGAGAACGCTGTCCGTGAGGTAGATATGCTCAGGAGTATGGCAGACCTCGGTCTGACAATGGAGCAGAATGTGGCACTCTCTCCCGTGGTTCATCGCCTTGCGGTGGAAGATGTAAAGCTCGATCTTGCTGACTTTTTCGATAATCGTTATGATGATGCACAGTTCGGTGAAATGCTCTCTCTTGTTAATGCGTATCTGTCACAAGCTCTTTCGGAGCGTTACGGCGAACACTCCAAGCTCCATGATATGCTTGAAGCAAAGTCGAGTTTTGACCGCAGTATTGAGCTTTCTGACTTCTTTTCTCAGCACGATTTCTCCGATGAACAAAGGGCGGCTATTACCGCTATGTTTGTCGGTGATGTGACGAGAGGTCAGATCGACAGCATTGACGAGACTTTCACGGCTGAGGATATTCAGGCGTATGACGAGATTCTGCATAACGCTTTGCAGGAATCCGATGTAGCTGACTTTCTGACTGCCCATAAGCAGGCAGTTATTGACCGTGAGAATGCAAGCAGAGTTCCGACTGAGGAAGAAGTATTATTCCCGAAGGCTGACCTTGCGAAGTTCTTAGCGGAGCGTACACTGTCCAGCGATGAGTGGGAGGATATGGCGTATCCGCTGTTTGACAGCGGTTATCTCGACAAGCACAAGCCCAGCGATAAGGCGGCTTTCGGCTATCATCTGAGTGAGTCTGCGTTCTATGACCTTGCCCGTCGTTTTCATGACGGTGAGGATATTCACAAGGAGCTTGCACTCGGTCTTTTAGAGGGCGGCAATTCTGCGGATATTGAGTTCGTCTTTGAACAGGGCGAGATCTCAGACCGCACATATTATTATGCTGAAAATCTCCGTCACTCTCTGCATACGGAGAGGACTGAGGACGGTTACAAGTGCAGTTTCGGCGGTATGGAGCGTTTCGTTTCCTTTGAGGAGATCGGACAGGCGTTCATTGACCGTATCCATGAGGAATATGATGACTTGGCATATTGGGCGGTGCTTGATTTTATCAAGGACGATATTCCCGATATTTCCGATGATACGGTAAAGGAGCTTATCTCTGCATTTGACGGTGCCGCACTCCACGGGTGGGAGAACGGCGATAATATCCCGAAGCTCAACCGTATCAAAAAGGCTCTGTTTGATGTTCTCGGTGATGAGAACCAGACAGAGAAAGCGTTTGCTTGTATCGCAAAGCACAAGTACAATGTGACCTTTGAAGCTGAAAAGCCCGAAAAGCAGCCGGATAGCCTGTCCTTCCATTTCGGCAAGGATAAGGGCGATGAATGGGTAAGCGAAAGTGACATCGTTCACGATTTTGCCCTTGCACACCCCGATTGCAGTTTTGCTCTCGGCAATGCAGTCCTTGAATACCTCGATGAAAAACAGCACTCGGAGCGTAATATACCTGAGCTGAAAGCAGGCTGGTACAAAAAGACTGATTTCAGCATTACTGCTGTCATCAGCGGTGAGGAGTTCAACTATGACGGTCGCTTTGACATCGGCGACGGCAAAGGCACGGGGGGCGGTTCGCTGATCGACCATATCCACACATATAATGAGGGTATCCTCGGCTATACGCAGCACCCGTTCAATCAGCCGGAATATAAGGAAAGGGCGCAGAGAATGCTTGACATTTTCGTTCCTTTCCTTGAAGCACATTCTGAGCTGACCGCAGAGGAACAGCGTATCTTCGACGATTTCAAGACACAGCACCCGATCCGCACCTATGATGATGTGGAAAAGGCACAGGGTACTTTCAAGATCTATCAGCTTCCCAGCGGCGAAAAGTATCACGGTGTCCGCTTTGAGGATATGGAACAGCTCAGAAAGGACGGGGTACAGCTCAATCACGATGATTATGAGCTTGTCTATGAGGGTGAAGTCGGAGAGTTCAGGGGCAATGCAACTCTTGAAGCACTCTATACGCAGTTTAACACCAAACACCCCGAAGATTTCAATGGTCATTCTCTTTCTGTAAGCGATGTTATCGTGATTTCTGTTGACGGCAAGGATACAGCGTATTTCTGTGACGGCTTTGGTTTTACCGAAATGCCCGAATTTTTCCTTGAAAAAGAAAAGGCACAGGAGAAGTCTGCACCGTCCGTTGCCGATCTTGAAGTCGGTGATATTATAATGTATGACGGCGCTCGCCGTGAGATCGAGGAGATCAGCACTGACCGTATCAAGATGAAAGACCTTGATGCACCCGATTACGGCGGTATTTTGCTCGGCACTTCCGATGTGCTTGCGTATGACGGCTGGCAGCAGGATATGGAGGAAAAGGGCTTTGAGATCATCAGCAAGGGCGGACAGCGGGCTGAAAAGGCAGAGCCGGAGGACAAGGGTCCGGTATCGCTTCGCAAAGTCGGTGATTTCTATGAGATGTACGGCAAAAATGCGGAGATCGGTGAAGAAGTCCTCGGACTGCGTATGCTCTCCAAAAATGGGCAGCCTATGGTCGGTTTTCCCGATCATGTCAAGGACGAATACTCCGCAAAGCTCCGTGAAGCAGGATATACCGTTCTGATCGAACAGGCTTTTGAGCTGAACCCTCCGAAGCGTGAAACTGAAAAGATACAGACCTTACAGCAGGTCGTTGACAAGTTCTTCGGGACTGACTGCGAGTCTGCGGAAACTGAGGGCGGCACATGGAAACTTGCTGTCGCTGACGGAGAAAAGGTCGGTGAACTGTTCTTTGACGGTGATCCTGTCTGCGGTATCTATAACCGTATCGACAAAATGGAGATCGAGCCTTATCGTGAGCTGACCACCTTTCCTGCACTCCTGCGTACAGCGATGCTTGAACATAATCCCGACAAGTCTGTGGAGATCATGGATTTTCAGCGTACCTTTGAGACTCCGCTTGATAAGGCGAAGTTCTTAATTAACAATTTCTGCGAAGCGGAATACCGTGAGGGTGCTGACTTCTCCGATCTGCACAATGTCGGTCTTGCGTTTACCACGCTGACCGATGATGAGCTGCCCATTCAGGTGACGGCTGACCTTGTTGATTTTAAGATCACTTATGAGTTTGACGGCGAGGTATTCGATACGGAGCAGTTTGATAGTATCGAGGATATGATTAAGAACGGTCTGACCGATCTTGATTTCAGCGATCTTGTATCTGTACCCGATGAAGTGATCGAGCGTCATACCGGCAAGGACGAACAGACGGTAGAGCTTATGAGCGATGCCGCTGATGTAGCAGATATTTCTTCTCCTGTGGAAGATGTGCAGTCTGTTACGCTGAAATACAAGGGTGATGCCGAGAGCCTTGACGAGATCAAGGGCAAGGCACTTTCCCTCGGTGCTACGGTTATCGTGGACAATGCTGAGGGTATCATTTCCATCGACACCTATGCAGACCACACGGCAGAGCTTGACGGTCTTGCCTATGAGCTGGGTGCAATGTCGGTTGACGATGCTCCTGTTTCAGATGTTACTGTTAAGGAAACGGAAGAAATCGACGATGATGTTCCGCTGTTTGCCGATGATGATGTTATCGAACAGATCCAGGCGGACGAAAAGGCGGATATTCCGTTTTGGGAGAAGCCCGATATTGAGGGCGAACAGCTCTCCCTATTCGGTGATCCTGAGCCTATCCAGACCAAAACACCTGATAAGGCAAAATCGGAGTTTGCTCCAGGGCCTGTTGTGGACGGTGTTCAGGTGTTTGAAGCGTTGGCTGCTGAAATTGACAGAGGGACAGGCTTTGTAAACGGCAAGATCAGAGTTCAGGAGTTCTATGAAAAGAGCAAAGGTCAGCCCAATCACCCGACAATTCAGGAGCTTGCCGACTTCTTGAAAAAGGAATACGGTATCGGCGGTCATAGCGGTGAGGAAAATATCTCGTTTGTTGACTATGACAGTAAGGGAATGACTTTCTCTTTTGAGAACGGCGAAAAATTCCGTCACAGCTGGCACGATGTCGCTGTCATGACAGAATCAAGGCTGAAAGACAATACCTATCTTTCGCCCGAACAGCAGGAACAGTGGCAGGCTATGAAAGCCGAACGCTCGGCTGAGGAGAAATTTGAGCCGTACAAAGTCGAAGTCGGTGACAAGTTTCGCAACAAGGCTACGGGCGTGGTTTCAGAGGTTGTTTCGCTGACAGGTGCTTTGCCCTATTATACAGACGATTGCACTGTCAAGAGGTTAAGCGGAGCGTTTGAGATCACCGAAAATATCTCCTATGACAAACTGCTCAACAGCGGACTTTATGAGTATATCGGCAGAAATGAGCCTGAAAAGGAACAGTCTGCACCCATGAAGCCTGAAAAGGCAGAGGTCACACCCGATAATTCTGCGTTCACTCCCAAAGCCGAAAAGCCCGAAATTCCCACGGTCAAGAACTTGAATCAGCTCAAAAAGAGTTTAAAGCCGGGTATGATGTTTGAGATCACTGACCACCTCCGTCCTGAGTGTATCGGGGAGCGCAGAGTGGTCACAGGTGTCACTACGGTCGATTTTACTTCTCGAAAGCTCGATGAAAACGGAGCGCCTACGGGTAAAGACCTCCACATGGAGTTTGACCGTGCGAAGAACTGGACTTTTGACGACGGTGAACTGACTTCTCGGCTCGACAACGGCGATATGCTGATGAGCTTTCATTTCATTGATAGTCTGGAGCATGAGCAGACAGTTCATGTTGATAAAGAGCATGAGCTTGCACCCGAAAAGACTGCTCCTGAGCTTTCTGTCGGTGACTATCTTGAATACAAGGGCAAGGAGTACAAGGTCGAAAGCCTTGATATGGATGGATTTATCACGCTGACTGATACGGCGCTTGAAGATGCGCCGAGACTTATCTCCCGTGTGACCTTCCTTACTGATGAGTTTATCCGCAGTGGTGAATATATGGTTATTACGCCTGAAAAGGGTGAGGTCGAAGCTCCTGCACCGGATAAGGGCGATAATTTCACTATTACCGATGATACTCTCGGTGAGGGCGGTGCTAAGACGAAATTCCGTGCAAATGTCGATGCGATCAAAACGCTGAAAACACTTGAACGGGAGAAGTGTCCTGCGACCGCTGAGGAAAAGGAAACGCTGTCGAAATATGTCGGCTGGGGAGCTTTGGCAAAGGCTTTTGATAAGAATGACGAGAAGTGGGCCGCAGAGTATAAGGAGCTTTCCGAGCTGCTGACTCCACAGGAATATGCTCAGGCACGTTCAACGGTAAATGATGCATTTTATACAAGCCCCACGGTTATAGACGGCATCTACGAAGCTCTCGCCAATTTCGGCTTTGAGGGCGGCAACGTATTAGAGCCTGCAATGGGTATCGGAAACTTTTTCGGACGTATGCCCGAAGATATGCAGGCACACTCTCAGCTCTACGGCGTTGAGATCGACAGCTTATCGGGCAGAATCGCTCAGGCACTCTATCCCGATGCGGATATTGCGATTCAGGGCTTTGAAAAGAACCGTTTTCAGAACGGAAGCTTTGATGTAGCTGTCGGTAATGTTCCGTTCGGTGAGCTTGGTTTCCGTGAGGAGAACCCCATAAAAGTACACCCAAATATTATTTACTCCACATTCTGCGGAAGCAGAATGTTTCTTTTCTCCGTAAGCCCTTTGTCAAGGAACTTGTAAAAGATGTGAATCTGCCTGTCCTCGTCCTTGCTTTCGGGACGATCACCAATCACGATGTACTCGATAAGCTCCAAACAAGTCTCACGGGTAAGCTCCTGAATATCGACATACTTCTTGATATTTTCAATGTATCTGTCAATATCCTTTTCAGCCTGTTCAGCGGTTTCGCACTTTTCTTTCAGTACAGCGACTTTCTCTCTCAGCATCTTCTGCTCATCAAGATACTGATTCAGCATTTTCACGCAGAGTTCTTCGGGTACAGTACCGAGGAGCTTTTCTTCATAGGTCTTACTGATAAGCGTTTCGAGCTGTGCAAGCCTTTTCTCACCCTCATGGAGTTCCTTGCTGTTATGCTGGCTCTCCGCATCGGCAGTAGCCTGTCTGCGTTTTCTAACGGCTTCACGGAGTGCGTCCTCGTCCTCAACGGCAAGTCGTGCCTTTGCTCTAATATCGTCAACAACAATCTGTGAAATTACTCTTTCCAAAATGGAATGAGGAGTGCAGCCGTCCATTCCGCTTCTAACATAAGTACCACAGCGATAGCTGACAGTCTCATATGTTCCACGCTTCTTAGAGGTGTGCATGGTTCTGTTCATTTTCATCTTGTAACCGCAGTCTGGGCAGTACATAAATCCTGACAGCGGAAGAATCACGCCTTCTTTTGTTGTCTTGCCGATACTCACCGATGCGTCAACCTCTCTAACCTTGTCCCACAGCTCTCTTGAAATGATAGGTTCATGATTATTTTCAATCACTATCCATTCCGACCTGTCCTTGCGTATCTGCTTGTGATTTTTGTAGGATACCGTTGTCACTCTCTGCTGTGCGAGATTTCCGATATAAATCTCATTGTTAAGAATGCCACGCACCATACAATCATTCCACAGATGTGAAGTCACAAGGGGATTATCTTTGCCTTTAAGCTGATAACGATGATCCGAGGGAGTTGCGATGCCGTCCTTGTTAAGCTGTATAGCGATCTGCTTCGGACTTAACCCTCTTGCCCTCTGCTCAAATATACGTCTTACGATAACGGCGGCATCTTCATCAATCAAGGGCGTATGCTTTTCATCATCTGCCTTGATGTAACCATAAGAAGCTGAAGCCGCCAGATACTTGCCCTGCCGAGAATTTGCTGCCATGACACTGCGTACCTTCTTTGACGTGTTGGCGGCGTGCCATTCGTTGAATAAATTCATCACAGGCATAAGATCCATTGCCGAACTGTTTCTGTCAAGCGTGTCTACATTGTCGCTCAGGGCGATGAAGCGGATATTGAATGAAGGAAAAATGTAATCTATATACTGACCGACCTCGATATAATTTCTTCCGAAACGTGAAAGGTCTTTACAGAGGATAAGATTTATCTTTCCCGACTTTGCATCATCAAGAATCTGCTTGATACCTGGTCTATCGAAACTTGTTCCCGAATAGCCATCGTCCTCGCATATCTCGATAAGATTCCACCCCTCCTGCTTGCTGACATATTCCGTCAGCATCTTCTTCTGATTTTCAATCGAAAGGGATTCGCCCGCACGTTCGTCCTCCTGCGACAAACGCACATAGATCCCGACATTGTAAGTAGTTTGCTTTGCCATAATAACTCCTTTCCAATCAAAGCAAACCATATTCGATGATACAACTATTATAGCGCAGAAAACCGAATATGGCAAGTCTTTTTTCAAAACTTTTTAGTTCTTTTCGGTTTTCTGAAACGCTCTTTTGAAAGCAAGTTCATAAAGCACCTTATCAAGGTCTTTTTCACCCACGAAATGACTTGTCACAGCATAACGCTGACCGTCCACTTCGTACACGGCTTTGCTGGTCGGCTTATCTTTATATCTCTCATTCAGCTCAGCCAAAGTAAATCCTGTATCTTTTCTTGGCAAGTGTCTCCTTTCCGCCTGCGATTATCTATCTCTACACGCAATGGCTTTTTGTTGCAGGGGCGTTACGCCTGCACAGGTGCTGTACGGAACGGCAGAGCCGTCCCTTACACAGCAATCGTTTTGTTGTCGGAATATATGTTACTCCGAATAGGAATGATCTGTTTCTGAAAAGCTCATCTGCTTAGCGTACTTTTCGGAATAGCTTTCGTCCGAGCTGTTGTCAGCATCGGCAGAACTATCGTCAGCCAGCTCACCAATCTGCTCATAGGTCATACCGCTTGCTGTCAGCTTGCCGATCAGCGTATGCTCCGCAGTCACAGCATCGAGAAGTGCCTGTCCCTCCGCACCGCCGTAAAGCTGTGAGAGCTTATCGTAGGTGTAGAGCTTGCTATCAATGATGACCTTGCGCCTGCGCTCCTGCACAGCTTTGATAGACTTTTCGTAGCTGTCGAGCTTTGCCTGATTCTCCGCAAGAACAGCATCCGTAATGATAACAGCGGACTTCTCATCAACCTCGGTCTTAGCTTTCTTACTCATTCTCATCACCTCCCAATGTATTGGATTTAGGGATAATACCCTATGCTAATATTATAGCATTCTCGGACAGCAAAAGTCTATTCGCATTGCGCAAGAAGTTGAGTGCGCCATAAAACTTCTTCATTCGTGAAATTGTTATGGGGAATTTTGCAGAAAGCAGACCGAGCATTGCAAATCCGAGCCATATCACATTGACTGCATACTGCATAGGTCACCATTTCTGATTTATTCAATACGGAGAATTATTATCACGGAGCAACTATTTTTATAAAAATCATGCCCGTTTCCTGATTGAACGTGCTTGTATATATAGAGGGGGTTTTATCCGAGTGCCGCCGTGACCTATTCACATTCTGTATAGAAATATGCTGTTGAATTTAGGCACAAGGGAGAACCGTCATGAACAAAGTGTAAACTTTTCTGAAAAACAACGCCATTTTCTCAAAAACACCGGTAGAAAAGTGAAGGGCTTTGACGTTGTGACGATCACACGCACCCCTGCATATCATTTTCATCATAAAATTTTTCTGCGGTATACTTAACGAAGCGGTCAATAATTTGGTATTAACTTATGGGAGCATATTTCATAGGACTGCCGCCCAGACTGCGCAATAACTGCGCTGAGCCAGTTTACAATTTCAAGAGTGATGATATTGAGTGCATCACGCAGGAGCGTGAGCGAGTATGACCGCCGACCTAAGCGGCGGAGAGTTTAAGTCGCATAGCTCCAAATTCGCTGACGGAGCATCGAAAGCCTGAGTGATATGAAAATCCCACAGGCTGGAAAATAGCGCTACAGCGCAACAAAAATAACAAGCATTGTATTTTGCGCCGCACAGCGAGCGAAAATACCAAATGCTTGTTAGGGACACCCCAAGCCCCGAAACGACCGCACAGCGGTCAAGAAAATCGGCTAACGCCGAAATACAAACAAAGGAGACACCACTATGAAAACCGAGAAAAAGAAGCGTGGAAGACCGCCCAAACACAAGGCTATGGAGTTTGAGGGTATGACCTACGAGGGAGCAATCAATCACGCACTTGACAAAGAGGTCAGAGCCGACCTTGACAAGTGCCTTGCCGACAAGGACGAGAGCCAGCTTACCGACGATGAACGCAAGTACCTGAAACGCAAGAAGGAGAAGAAGTCCTACACCCTCAATGTTCGTTTCACCGAATCGGAAATGCAGGACATTCTTTCCAAGTGTGAGCAGTACGGTTACAAGAACAAGACCGAGTATATCCGTGATTGTGTTCGGGCGAGGGTTGATCTCACGCCCGACCGTTCCGAAATTGCCGAGTGTAACCGTCTGATGAAACGCATCGGAGCAAACATCAACCAGATACTTGTCCGACTTTACAGCACAGGTCACATCTATGCCGAGGATATTACCGAGATAAAGAAAGGGGTAAACGAAATTTGGCATACACTTCTATCCATACGATCAGGGCAACAGTCAGCGCAGCGATCGCTTACATCACAAGAGATGATAAGACCATCGACGGTTTATATGTCAACTCTTATGCTTGCCGAGCCGATAGCGCAGGAGCAAGCGAGGACTTCCGAGCCGTCCGAAACACAGGAACAGGACGCACCCAAATCCTTGCCTACCACATGATACAGAGCTTTGCCCCCGGTGAAGTCACGCCCGAACAAGCTATGCAGATCGGAGAGGAGCTGTGCGACCGTTATCTGAAAGGCGATTATCAGTATGTCATTGCTGTTCATCATGACAAGTCGCACCTGCATTGCCACATCATTTTCAACAACACAAATCTGTATAACGGTCTGAGCTTTACCACCGAGCATAATCAAGGCAGAAAGTCTGAAAGAGCGTGGGCAGAGTTGCGTGAGATTTCGGACGAGATATGTGCTGAACACGGTATATCTGTTATCTCCGAGCCTGAAAAGGGACATGGGGTATCTCACTTTGAGAGGAATATGCAGAAAGAGGGCAAGTCGTGGAAAGATAAGCTCCGTGTCAGGATTGCGGAGGTCATGCTTTACAGCCGTGACTTCAAGGATTTTCTTGAAAAATGTTCGGAGTGCAGTATCGAATATGTTTACAAGCCAAGCAATAAGGTCAAGCTGAAATTCCGTTTATCAGGTGACGGTCAACAGAAGTTTACAAGAGCCGACACCCTGGGCGCAGACTTCACCCCCGAACGCATAGCCGAGCAGATAGCGGAGATACAGGAAAAGCTGTCAGCGGCGAATGTCACTCCCGATATGCTTATCGAAGCGCCGAAGCCTGTTGTTCCAAAGACCGAGCCGAAGCCGACACAGACAGTCACCGCACCGACAAAGCCGAAACAATCTGCCGAGCCTGAAACTATCACCGAAACAAGTGAAACCGCAAAGAGAAAAGCTGCTGCGGAACAGGTGGAGAAGTTCTTTGCAGCCCGACGAGCAAGACGGCAGGCACAGCTTGATATGCTTAACGCAACTGCTATCAATCCGAAGCCTGAACCGTCTGCCCGGACACCACAGCCCACACCTACGGAGAGTAAAGCACCTGAAAAGAAAGAAGATCCGTGGAAAGCTATCAGAGGTATGGGCAGAGCAAACGAAATCATCGCAGACCTTGAAGCTGGTGGCGTTATGTCATTCAGCGAGCTGTCTGGATTCTTCTTCAATACACCTCACTCCGATGACCACACAACTGAGCGTGCCGATCTGAAAAAGAAGTTTACAGCTATCGACACGCTCATTGCAAAGATGAAGCACCGTGACGAGCTGGAGCCTGTTTACAAGGAGTATCAGGGCAAATCGGGCTGGTCGCAGAGCCGTTTCAAGAAGAAAAATGCCGCCACTATCGAGGACTACGAGCAGACGGTCAAGTACATCAAGGAGCATATCAAGAAGTATGCTGTTGACGGCAAACCGCCGACGATGCTTGACCTTTTGGAGAAGTCCAACAAGCTGAAATCGAAGTGGAACAGGCTTAATGTCGAGCATACCGCATTCCTCACCAAGCGTGAAACGGCGAAGAAGTACACCCGACAGGTGCGCCAGTACATCAACGAACAGCAGATGAAGCGTGAGCGTGAGAAAAGCCGTCAGAGGACACAGGCTAAACATAGAAATAAAAATACACTTGAATAAAGAAAGGAAACAACAACTATGAGCAAAATAGGTTATATCCGTGTTTCTACGGAGCATCAGGAAACAGCGAGACAGCAGGAGATCATGTGCAGTTATCAGGTTGACCGCATCTTCTCCGAGAAGCTGTCAGGAGCGAACACCGACCGCCCTCAGCTCAGGGCAATGCTTGACTATGTGCGTGAGGGTGACACCCTCTACATCGAGAGTATCAGCCGTCTGGGACGCTCCACAAAGGACTTGCTGAACATCATCGACACCCTCACAGACAAGGGAGTAACGCTCATCAGCCACAAGGAGAAAATTGACACCGACACTCCTGCGGGCAAATTTATGCTCACCGTGTTCGCTGCACTCTCACAGTTGGAGCGTGAGCAGCTCAAACAGCGACAGCGTGAGGGCATCGAGATCGCTAAGGCTCAGGGCAAGTACACCGGGCGAAAGCCTATCCCCACCGACTGGACGAGGTTCGGTCAGCTCTATGGGGAATGGAGAGCCAAGCACATCACGGGCAGGGACTTTATGCGGAGAATGAATATGTCAGCAAATACTTTCTACCGCCGTGTGCGTGAGTATGAACTCCGTCACGGCATCACCGAGCCGACCTCAGCTTGACCGTCAGGCGAACGGAAATGCCACACATCACTATCCGAGCCTGCGGAGCGGAATTCTAACCGCTGAAAAGAAAAAGCCCTCAGAAACGCTTACAAGAGCATTTCCGAGGGCTTGCGGTTATTCAGTTCCAATAGAGTTTGTGCCTGTTGTGGTGTGCCCCACAATGCCTATTCAGACTTGTGTGGAACGAAAAATATAGTATTTGGCAATAAAACAAGATAACAATAAATTTATAGTTTAGTTAACTACATAGACATTTCCCTTTATGGCGATTTCGTTTATTATGGCACTACGGTTCAAATCTTTTTGGGACAATAAAACAATACCTATAATATTAATATCAGATTGCTTAATAGTATCTTTACCTGTATTAATACCGTTTCTTATGTTTTCAAATTCGTCTTCCAAATAAGCGTGTTTATCATTTATTATATTAACAAACTTATCTAATGGTGAAATGAGCTTTTCGCCAGCATAGAACAACGGGATACCATACACTCCTCTTTCGTCATTTTGAGGATTTTGAATCGTTGGTAGTGTTGAATCAGAATCATTGTAAGTATCGACCCAAAGCCATGTCACTGTTCCGTATTCACTATATTCATCTATTACAGATGATATATCTGATGAATTGATTGCATTCTTGAATGATACATATATTTTGCCTTCGCCAAGGATTGTTGAAACATCATTATCTTCTTCTGGCGTGGGGAGAAAAAAACGTTGATATTGAGAAGAATCATTTTCTTTAATAAGACAATTAGGAAAGTCTGTATTTGCGTTTACTCCGCTTGTGCCTGTCAATAAGCCGATTTTTTCAAATATGAATTTCTGATCAAGACTCACTTTTAATCTGAATGTAAATTTGTTAGTGTATTCTGTTGTGCTAAAAGGATAACTAAGAATAGAGTATTGATATTCATTACTGCTCTTTTGCTTGATGTCAAGCTCATTTCCATTTGGACAGCTTATATAATAATAATCTTGTATATCTTTATTCATTTGAGTCATCATTTTATCTCTGTTGTGATACTTAGATAAAACAAAAGTGCCTGCCGTAACTAATAATGATATAATTATAATTATAATTGTTTTTTTCATTGCTTCAACCTCTACTTCAAGGCTGGACACCGCTTATAAGCTGTTCATTATAAAAAACAATTATTTTATCATTTGGCAATAGCTGTTCTGTTCCCATTGAATAATCATTCGATGTATCCCAATTAGACCAATCTGCTGCATTTAGTCTAAAATGGATTACAAACTGTTTATTAGGTTGAAGTTCAACATCGGTATTAAATTTGATTTTTGCATATGTATTTCCGTAATCGTCATTAACAAATTCACAAACCGAAGTATTACCTAAGTATTGATTATCTACAGCAAGCCAGTCGCAATGGTATTCAAGGTTTTCTTTATTGTCTGCATTAAATACATAATTTATAGTTATATCACTCATTTTTAAAGGCTTGTCAGAGTTGTTAGTTATAACTATATTGGGATTTATAGTATTTGAGTTACTAATACCTGCATTGCAAGATTCTACTGTTATTTCAGGTGATTTCTCATCATCTTGAATTACCCCTGGATTGATAGTTGGCGTAACAGTTGTATCTATTTCACCATCATTATCAAGATCAATGTTAATAAAAAATGAACCATCTGATAAATTTAAGAATAATACAGATCCACTATTCACAGAGATATTGGTATACAAATAGATGTTTCCATCAATATTGCACATAATATCAGTGTTTTGATCAGCAAGTGAATTGATTTTACAATCATAATTATCATCAGCAAATTGAGCCAGTAAAATCGGATTGCCAACTGATGTTAAAGGGTCAAATTTAAAATTATTCCCTTCATGAACCTCTGAATTTGTGTAATAATATGAACAGGTTTCGTTTGAAAAGAATAAATCAAAATAACCTGAAATAGCAAGCTTATTTGAAAGTGTCTTGGTTTCTTCTATGGCATTAGATGTAAGATTGTTATTTGCCATTTTTGTTCTCATGGGCAGCTTCATAAATGATTTTGTATCTTTTATGTTTTTTAATATCTCATCTATGCATTCCTGACTCTGTATTAACCCCATATGATCTTGATCAAAGATTTTTATATCCAAAAGATCGTGATTAAAATTCATTGTTGCACTTTCAATTGGAACTACACTATCGCCAATACCATATTCTGGAACGAATTGCAATCCTCTATCGCCAGGACAATGTTGAATAGTTGAAATGGTATTTCTATTACTTCCTACTAATGCTATTCTTTTCAGATTATTAGTATTGTTTTGGGATATTTTTATGCGGCTATGGTTATATTTTCCATCTATCCAAAGATAATTATTATAATCATCAGAAATCAGCTCATCAAATTCGTCAAATGTAAAATACGTAAAATTGCCGTTATCTATAAAATAATCATACCAATGATCATAAGTTCGTTTATATGAATATATCCACTGCCAGTCATCTGTATAATCTTTATTTGGCAACAAATCATAACAACTGCCTAAATTCACCAAAACACTTGGAAGTTCAAATGAAGTAAATAATGATTCTGCTACCCCGAGTCCTCCTATGATATATGATAAATCACCAGTGCTTAAAACGCAAAGCATCGTTGGCGCACCCCAAAATGGTGTTCCGGCAGTTATTTGTTTAGAAATATTATCAGCACCATATTCCGAAATGTATTTTTCTGTAACAATACCACCCATACTATGTGCAACAAAAACTACCTCATTATAATCACTAATAAGATCATGAAGATTATTAGCCGTTATTTGCGCTCCCATTCTCCAATCATACGGGAAAAATAAGATATCATACTTATCAGAAATATCAGTATCATTATTTAGTGATTCAATTATTCCTTTATAAGTATCATCATATCCATAATTATTAACAGGATATAATTCAATATTACTATTACCGTAGTAATCGCATTTGAGCGACTGGAACGCATTGTGAATTTTTTTAACATCATCAAAGTTACTTGGCTGTTCAATCCAAGATCCCCATACACTTTCATCATTTGATGTTTTTGCAAGATCTATTCCCATTATTCCCGGTACTACTACAACGGCTCTTTTCAATTTAGGAATTGTTATGTTTTTGGTTATTCGCTTTACTTCTGTATCACCGGTCTTGGCAACTTTGTATGATAATTCAAAATCCAATTTTGCATTTATATCAGAATTATGTTTTGAATCTGTTGGAACTATAAATTTCAAAGGAATTGAATAGCTTTTACTTGGCTTTATTACCGAATAATTGTGTGTAAGTGAGGTTCCATACTTTGGTTCAAGGTTATCAGCAGTGATTTTTATCGATACATCTGTCGCATCGCCATCTCCAATATTATCCAAATATACATTTGCATTTATATCATCATAATTAAAATTGGAAATACTAACCTTATTATCAGCGTATACACTTAATGCTAACGGAGGAATTAAATTCTGTTCTAACTCACTCAATCCATAATAGGTAACAAATTCTCGTGTTTCACCACTGGTGAAAGTATCTTTGTTCCATGTGATGGATACTGCACTATCTCCATTAGATCGTCCTGGCTGAGTCACATAATCCCATAGCGTACTTGTTACATTTCCCCAATTAGTAAATTGTACTTTATCAGGTTTTCTGTCTCCCGATTTGTAGAATGTACCTTGTGCTACTACACCGGGATTAGTTGCGGAATCAAAGGCTTGCCATATTTGCGGAATATTAGAACCTGAATATACGGTTTCAGTTGTTACATCAGATCCGTTTACTCTGAATGGCGCAGCATCATTACCACCGAGCATAGTGTCCATCATAATTCTTATGCCCACTTGTTTGGCGTATTCTGTATCATTTTTGACGATATACTTAATCTTAACAACATCATCTCGTCCAGTCGCCGAATTCTCAATAATAGATAGTTCTTGTGTGACATCAACACCATCATAAGAAGCTTTGGAAACACTTTTAGAACCATCAGCATCATAAGTTACATTTGATGATGTAAACTCATTTATGCTTTCACCAACAACAATTGTTGTTTTTGATGTTCCTCCACCCGGATGACCGAAAAGCATCTTTTTATTATCATCAGTTGAACTGTTAGGGTTTCCTCCTATTGTACCAATAGTATAGTGACCATTACTTGCAGTGTTGAACTCAATGTAGTCATTTGCTATTAAAGTATTATTTTTGAGAATACTTTTAAGCATTCTATTTTGGGGAACACTTACAGCAGAACTTGCCAGATTTGATTTCCATTCTTGGTACTCTTCACCATTAGGATCTAACGTTGAGTAATATTGATATTCGTCAACATAATCATCGGCAAAAGCAGGTAAACTCGTAAGCATAGTTGTAGATAACGCAATACAGCTAAGACCTGCCACGATACGTTTCAAAATCTTATTCTTAACCATTTCATACCCCCTTTCTGCAACACACAGTTGCCAATTATTTCTTGTTTACATAGTTTCTCAGCTCTTCTGGCTCTACAGGTTGTGCGAACCAATGGAAGCAAGCACTCGGAACTGATGTGGTAGCTACCACCAGCGCAAGAGCCGCCAGTGCCGTAGAAGCCTTCTTTGCTATGCTCATCAGCTTTTTCATTACAAATCCCTCCTTTCAAACAGTTCAGATAAGTCAGGCTCTTTCGGTTGATAAAACGTAATACCGCAAACGCTGCCATTTGAGATATACAGCACCAGCCTTACAAGAGCAAGAATTACAATCGCCAAAATACTCCGTTTTTCTCTTTCCTTATCATCGTTTACTGTTATCACCCCGATTCAAAAAGTGACCGAGCAGTGCCATGATTGCTGACAGCAGCATTCCGCTTGATACATAAAGGCTTAGTTTTTGATATTGGAATACAAGCAGTGCAATCGTGACAACGGATAGGGTAACAGCTAAGATGCAGCTTCTTTTCCTTAGCTTGACACTCTTTTCCTCTGACATCGGTTTATTCGGATGCGGAACGGGAGCAATACATAGAATGATTGGTAATGCTATCATTATGAAACTGATGCTGAATATTGGCGTAATATGTCCGCTTACATTGCAAATGCCGTAAGAGAAAACCATCATCACCATGACAAGCGTGAACATACAACTAAGATGACTGTTAGCGTGAAACCCACCTACAAACTGTCTCAACCCCATAAATACGGCTATGAATACAACAACCGCAGGCAGCGTATGGGAAAACAGAGCAATCAGCAGGACGATAATGGTATTCAGCACATCAGAGATCAGCAGCTCCATTCCATATGCGTAGATCACCTCTTTGGATTCTTCCGTTATGTTCTGAACCACAAAAAAGTGTGCTATGCTTTTTGCAAGTTTTGAAATCATTTCTGAATCACTTCCTGCAAAAATCATAACACAAGTTGCAAATTTTTTCAATAGGTTTTGAGAAAAAAGGTCTCAAAGTGTCCCCAAATGTCGTCTTCTTGTCCCGAAATGCAAATAGTTAAATTTGTAAACAATTACGAACCATAATGTTCAGCTTAAAAATTCCGTCATCATAATCGAAACTTACTAACCCACCCAATCTATCAACGGAGGATTTGATACTGTTTATCCCTATGCCGTGAAGCCCTTGTTCTTTCTTTGTTGATGTTAAAACAGATGTATCTACCTTATCTGATGTATTTGTAATGACAATAAATAGCTTCTCTCGTTCTTCCATTAGGCTTATCCAAATATGCTTATGTGATACACCAGCTCTCTGGCAACCTTCTATTGCATTGTCAAGAGCGTTTCCGATGATACGGCACAACTCCAATTCGTCTGCCTTGATATTTGTTATGATATTGACCTTGCAAATAAACTCTATACCGTATGTCTGAGCAAGAGAACCCTTGATGTTCACAATAGAATCGACGGCATTATTACCAGTATAGCAGAGTCTGTTAGCAAGCCTTACAAATGAGCTTAGCTTGACAAGATATTCCTTAGCAGAATCAGTATCATTGTTTTCCAACATATCATTCAGAACTAAAAATTGATTTTCAATATCGTGTTTAAACTCTCGTACTTGCTTGTATGACAGGGTAAGCAGCTTATAGTTTTCCTGTTCCTGTTGCTTTATTGTTTCAAGGTATTTTAACTTTATCTTATCTTCAAAACTTTCAAAGAAATTAAACATAGCAAGGTTTATAAAGATAATTCCTGCAAGAGAAACGCCCAAAGAAACATAACTATAAGTGTTGCTGCCAACAAATCCATCAAGCATTGTTTGTAAAAGAAAAATACTTATGATTGGAATAACTATTATCAATATCCAATATTTTATCGGCAGTTCACGAATTTTTTTGTTTATTATGCGGTGCATCAATCCTATAAGCCATAAATAAATTATATTTGTGCCTACCATTCCGAGATAACGTCCTAAACCAGACTCTAAGAATTCATCTGGTGTTCCCATATTAGCAATGCAAAGTAATCCAATCACAATAGGTTCAGATATAGATATAATCAGTAAAAACAATATGTTCCAAAATATTTTATGACGGATTGAATCATCATAACAAATAAAGGACATGGAGCTAATAAGAATAATGGTTGTAATCAGATACACTAAAATATTATCTGTCAACAAAACTGTCGCTGACAGTATTACAGTAGAAAGAAGATACGACAGATAAAGAACTGCTTTATTAACTTTTGCCTTACTCAACAAGGAAAAGTATAAGAATACCAACATCATTTCAATTGCTACATTGACAATCTCAATGATATTTTCAATCAATACGGGCAACTCGATCATCTCCCTGTTGCATAGTTAAGATAGCGAGCAACTATCTCATCTTTATATGTTTTGCCTATGGGGATTTTTCTGCCGTTGCTTAGAATAATATCGTACTTGGTAATATTCTGTATATGGTCAAGATTTACAAGTATTCCACGGTTTATAATAGCGAAATTGTACTTTAACAACTCGCCACACACAGTTGAAAAATCGCCGCCGTACTCCAATTCACCATTAACTGTGAATAGTGATACCTTTCTTCTATGTCCCTCAAAGTAAAGAATATCTGTCAGCCTGAACTTGAATGACAGATTTTTATTATTGAAAGTGAAAGTTCTAAATCGCTGCTGGCACTCAGCAATGATAGAATTTAGCTGTTTGGTATATACATAGTCTGGCTGATTTTTCAATATATAGCGAAACGCTCCCACATCGTAGCCCTTAACGGCAAATTCGGCATAATTCGTCAGGAAAGAAATAATAACTGAACCATCTATCTGTCTGATTCTTTCAGCGGTCTGCAATCCGGTCAGATCGGGCATTTCAACATCGAGTATGATGACTTCATACATTCCCTTGACATAGAAACTCAATAAGTCTCTCCCGCTTGTAAATTCGTGTATTTCGCAGTCGGGGAGTTTCATTTCTCTTAATCTGTTATGAAGTTGTTTTAAGAATACAGGTTCATCATCAACGATAGCAATATTCATAGCAATCACCTCACAATTGGTCATGCTTTATGTATCAGTTATCATTATACCACATCGGAGAGATTATTTCAAGAGAAAAAATAGCTATGCCTCCATTAATAGTTTCGGAGACATAGCCTCATGTTGCGTTATTTTATATTCATCGAATATGGTCTATTGCCTGATTTAAGAGTGGGTGTACTTATAAGTGCTTCACAGATACTGTCCATGATACTACCAAACTTCATGACTATTTCTTTGCAGAAGCTCTCTCAAAGCTCAAAGACGGCGGTATCATGGCATTCGTGACCTCGGCAGGCACTCTTGACAAGCGTGATGAAAGCACTCGCCAGATGTTGGCTGACAAAGCTGACTTCATCGGGGCTATTCGTCTGCCGGGCGGTAAGAACGGTGCGTTTAAGGATAACGCAGGAACAGAGGTCACAACTGACATCATCTTCCTGCAAAAGCGTGAGGGCAAATCTGTTGCGGAAATGTCCGATATTCCCGATTGGGTTCATATCGGTGAAACGGCTGACGGTCTGCCGATCAACAAGTATTTTGAACAGCACCCTGATATGGTGCTTGGTACGGTGGTCGAGGGCAACAAGCTATACGGCAGCGGTACTATGGTTGTCGCTGAGGACGGTTTTGACCTTCGCTCGGCACTCCATGAAGCGGTTGGCAAGCTCTCCGCTGAGATCAGTCATGAGCGTGGCAGAGATGTTTATGCGAAAACGGCTGACGGTGTGCAGGTGCAGATTCCCTCTAAACTGCGTAATTACAGCTTTTTCCTCTCTGACGATCAGGTGTTCTTCAAAAAGAATAACGCTGCCTGTGAGTTCCGTTTCGATAAGGGAACAGCACAGCACAAGCGTTTCAAGGCGTTTATTGAGCTTCGTGACCTCACCCGTGAGCTGATCGAAGCGATGGAGCTTGACAAGCCTGACAGCGTTATCAAGGATTTGCAGACAAAGCTGAATGTGGCATACGATGACTTCTACAAGAAGTTCGGGCTTATCCACTCTCAGACCAACAAGCGTTATTTTGCGGAAGATGTGTCCTACAATCTTGTGTCAGGACTGGAAAAGAGCTATGATAAGACAAAGCTCCTTGAAAAGTCCGATATTTTCACAAAGCGGACTATTGTGCCGCCGAAGGCTGTGGAACAAGTTGACACGGCACTTGAAGCCCTGACACTCTCCATTGCGGAGAAAGCACGGGTGGACTTTGAGTACATGAGCAGTCTGACGGGTATGACCGAGGACGAGCTTAAGCACGACCTGACGGGTGAGATTTTCAAGATTCCTCATACGGAGAACGAGTATCAGACGGCTTCAGAGTACCTTTCTGGCGATATTCGCAAGAAGCTCCGTGAAGCTGAGGAAATCGCTGAGTATGATCCCGATTTTAATATCAATGTATCAGCACTGAAACAGGCTATGCCTGAACCGCTGAAAGCCGGAGATATTGACATTAAGCTCGGTGCCGCTTGGCTTGATCCGAAGTATTACGAACAGTTCATGTATGAGCTGTTGCAGACTCCGGCATATCAGCGGAGTGACAGTCCGTCTGCAAGGTGGAACAAGTCTGCTATCGTAGGGGTGGAATACTCCGTTCATGCTAACTCTTTCCATGTAAGCAACAAATCGTCCGACAGGTCGGTGCTTGCAACTCAGAAGTACGGCACTCACAAGATGAACGCTTATGACATCTTTGAGCATCTGCTGAACCTGCAAGAGCCAAAGGTCTATAAGACTATTGAAGTGCCTGACGGTTTAGGCGATACAAAGGAAAAGCGTGTGGTGGATATTGATGCTACCCGTGTTGTACAGCGCAAGGCTGACGATATTCGCAAGGCTTTCAAGGCGTGGATCTTCAAAGATTCCGTTCGCCGTGAAGCTATCGTGGAGCGTTATAATGAGCTATTCAACAGTATCCGTCCCCGTGAGTTTGACGGTTCGGCTCTTTCTTTCCCGATGATGACTGCGGATATTAAGCTCCACGATCATCAGAAAAACGCTATCGCACACGCTATGTTTGGCGGTAATACGCTTTTTGCGCACTGCGTTGGTGCCGGAAAAACATTTGAAATGATCGCAACAGCTATGGAAAGTAAGCGATTGGGCTTATGTACTAAGAGCCTGTTTGCTGTACCGAATCATCTGACAGAGCAGATCGGTGACGATTTTCAGAAGTTATACCCAGGTGCAAACATTCTTGTTGCAACGAAAAAGGACTTTCAGAAAGCGAACCGACAGCAGCTCTTTGCAAAAATCGCAACGGGCAATTATGATGCGGTTATCATCGGTCACTCTCAGCTCGGCAAGATTCCTGTTTCTAAGGAGAGACAGGTCATGACCATTCAGACGCAGATCGACGATATTCTGCAAGGCATTGAGGAACTGAAAAAGAGCGAAGGCTCAAAGTTCCAGATCAAGGCTATGGAGCGTACCCGTAAGAGCCTGCAAAAGCAGCTTGACAAGCTCGAAAAGGCTAATCAGGACGATACGCTGACCTTTGAACAGCTCGGAATCGACCGTCTGTTCATTGACGAAGCCCACGAGTTCAAAAATCTGTTCGTCGCCACAAAATTGCAGAATGTAGCCGGAATTTCCAATTCGGCTTCACAGAAAGCACTTGATCTTTTCCTCAAATGCAGATACCTCGATGAAAAGACAGGCGGCAAGGGCGTTATCTTTGCAACTGGCACACCTCTCAGCAACAGTATTACAGAGCTGCACACCATGATGCGTTACTTGGAGTATGACTTCCTGCGTGACCACGGCTTACAGCACTTCGACAATTGGGTTGCGGTGTTCGGTGAGCAGAAAACAGACTATGAGTTAAAGCCTGCGGGCAATGGCTTCAAGGAGCGCACCCGTATCGCAAACTATACAGGTCTGCCCGAATTAATGAGTATGTTCAAACAGGTTGCTGATATTCGTACCGCTGATACGCTGAAACTTGATGTGCCTGACTGTGAATATCAGGTGGTTCAAGTCGAAGCCACTTCGTTCCAGCAGGAGCTTGTTCAGGAACTCGCTGATCGTGCCGATGCTATCAATGCGGGAAATGTTGATCCTACGATTGACAATATGCTCAAGATAACGTCGGATGGAAGAAAGCTTGGTCTTGATCCGCGCCTGATTGATCCGTCATTTGAGGACAACCCCGATACGAAGCTCAACCGCTGTGTAGAGAATGTTGCCCGTATCCACGTTGAAACGGCTGAGGACAGGCTCACGCAGATCATCTTCTGTGATTTGGGCGTTCCGCACAAGGCAACAGGAGAATCAGAGGTCGAGGGCGAAGATGCCGACGATGCTAAAGATAAGAAATCTATTGCTGAGGTTGAATCATTGGAGGAAGAATGCGATTTTTGTGTTTATGACGATATTCGTGACAAGCTGATCGCAAGGGGTATCCCTGCGGAGGAAATTGCATACATTCACGATGCGAAAACTGAACAGCAGAAATCCGATCTTTTTGATAAAGTCCGTAATGGTGAGATTCGTGTTCTGCTCGGTTCTACGGCAAAAATGGGTACGGGTACTAACGTACAGAAACGGCTTATCGCCGTCCATGACCTTGATATACCATGGCGACCAGCTGATCTGGAGCAGCGCGCCGGACGTATCATCAGACAGGGTAACGAGAATAAGAATGTTCAGATCTTCCGCTATGTAACAAAAGGAACGTTCGATGCATACAGTTATCAGACTTTGGAGAATAAGCAGAAGTTTATCTCTCAGATCATGACGAGTAAAACTCCGGCAAGAAAATGCGAAGATGTGGACCAGCAGGCACTCACTTATTCCGAGATCAAGGCACTCTGTACGGGTGATGAGCGAATCAAGGAAAAGCTGATGCTTGAAAATGAAGTGAAGGAACTGAGGGTACTTGCTGCGGAACACCGCAACACGGTATTTGAAATGGAGGACAAGATCGCTCGTTTCCCTGGACAGGAACAGAAACTTACTGCGATTCTTGCTGATCTCCATACCGACCGTGAAGCACTCCGCAAGCTCCCGATTAATCCTGAGCGAAAACTGCCCGTATTCAAAATCACTATCGGTGATGTTGAGTACACCGACAGAAAAGAAGCAGCTAAGGCTTTGGAAGATGCGGTACTGGCTATTAAGTATGCGGATACTCCTGTGAAGGTCGGCTCTTTCCAGGGCTTTGACCTCAGCGTAACGGTAAACAGCAACATGATGGGCGGTGGTATGTCCGCTTGCCTGAAAGGGGCCGCTTCACATACCACTAAGCTGATCGAGAGCTTTGCCCACAACCTTAACCGTCTTGAAGCCGCCTTATACAACATTGACAGCAGAATTGAGCGTACTCAGACTGACCTTGCAAAACTCAGGCTTGACCATGAGGAAGCCCAAAAGATCGTAGCAGAGCCGTTCCCTCAGCAGGAGGAGCTTGACAGCAAAGAGGAAAGGTTGAAAGTCCTGACCGATGAACTGAATCAGGCAGCTATTGAAGCAAAGAAGAATGCTCCTAAGCGAGAAAAGACCTGTTACTTTGAGAGGTCGAAGATGAAGCGTGATGCCGCAAGGCTCGCTAAGAAGCCGAGAACGCCGAAGGACCAGACAAAGAGCAGGAGCAAGAAGCAAGGAATCGAATAAACAACTTTGAACCCAGTGGATTCAAAGTGAAAGCGGAGGTGGTTTAATATCTATCTCCGCTTTTGTTTTCACCTAAATGTAATTTTTGTGTCAAATTTTCCGCATCGTAGTGTCGCAAAAAAGCGACTCCTCCTATTGACAAAGCGCACAAATAGTGTTATAATATATAGTAAGATCTTGTAAGTTAGGAGTGAAGATTATGGCTGAGAATAATCAGAAAATCAAATTGCTCAGGATTATGGAGTTTTTACGAGCTGAATCGAGTGTAGGAAAGCCTGTCTCCACCAGTCAAATCATAAGCTACCTTAATAGTATCCATATTTCCTGCGAACGTAGGACACTTTATAAAGATATGGATATGCTGATTGAAAGTGGTGCAAATATTGTTAAGACAGAACTTGGACGTGAGAATGCTTACTATATGAATGAGGTGTCGTTCTCGCTTGCTGAGGTAAAGAAATCAGAGAAATGTACCCGGAGGGTACGCATATTGTACTCACTGAAATGGCTGGCGAAAGTCAAATGCCCTACGGTCTGAAAGGTACGGTTAAGTTCGTTGACGACGCCGGACAGATTCATAAGGGCTTGTGCGAGGGAGATTGTGGAAAAGGAAATTATTTTTGCATAAACAGATGATTAGTGGCAGGGGGAAATCCTGCCGCTTTTTCTGCTTTAGTTTGTCAGCTTGACAAATAAAGGGTTAAGGAATATAATTAGATTCAGTATTATACAAGGAGTTAATAAATATGCGGCAAGGTATTCTTAAATAAACTGTCAATT
>OGKA01000317.1_pt1 | contig 56515 bp, 62 predicted proteins | sample 1572211 | NCBI WGS metagenome assembly OGKA01 (sample SAMEA2582125, study PRJEB24529) | metagenome | biome: Human gut stool | place: China | collected 2011 | reverse complement strand
AATTAGATTTATGAAATACAAAACCCCTCACAACTGTGAGGGGTTATTTGTATATATAATCATTTTCTGTTTTTCTTTAAACAGTTTTTGTCAAATTCAGGGTTAAAGGCATAGAAGTTTTTACAGTCAAGTCGGTCAGTTAGTATTCGTAAGTTTTCACCAAATCGCTGATAGTGTACAACCTCTCTTTCTCGTAAGAACCTAATCGGGTCAATAACATCCGGATCATCACAAAATCTTAGTATGTTGTCATATGTTGACCTAGCCTTTTGCTCTGCTGCCATATCTTCATGCAAGTCGGTTATTGCGTCACCTTTTACTTGCATTGACGCTGTTGTATATGGTGTACCATTTGCGTCACAAGGATAAACACCGGTTGTATGGTCAACAAAATAAGCATCAAATCCAGCATCTTTTAATTGGTCTTCTGTTAAGTCTTTAGTTAGCTGATAAACAATAGTGCCTATCATTTCAAGGTGACCAAGTTCTTCTGTACCTATGTCGGTAAGTGTTGCTTGAAGTTCAGGGAACGGCATTGTGTACCTCTGACTTAAATATCTAAGTGATGCACCAAGCTCACCATCAGGTCCCCCATATCCCAAAAGTTATAATTCAAAAACAGAAAAATAACTCAACGGAAGATAGGGAACGATTGAAGATGATTTTATCAATAAAAGTGCATAGCAATGCGTTTTTTTCCACTTCAGGAGTTGACTTGCTTTTAAGAGTAGAGATAATTTCTTTTCTTCTGCTCATTAGTTTTTTCTTCGCTAAAAGGAGGTCTGGCTTAGGCTCTGGTGGTTTATTTTGCTTTTGTAATGAATGTATCTTGCTTTCAATTAACTCTTTCCTCTGCTTAAATTCAGCAAGGTTATAAACACCTTCCTCATAGGCCTCTTTAATTCTTCTTAACTTTGTATTTTCTTTTTCTATCATAAAATCAATGTTCAGTTCTTGTGGTTCTTCGTGTGGTTGTTCTTTTGGCTTTAGCTGAAAATCACCACTCTTTAGAGTATCATCAATAGCATTAATAACAACTTCATTTAGTTTATTAAGCTGAATGTAGTGTGATACCCTACAAGTGCCATGAGTGTATTTTATGCACTGTAAACCATTGCAAGACATAGACATTGTAGCACCACAGTTAGAACACTTAACAAGACCTTTAAGCATATAATCCTTGCCATTTTGCCTGTCAGTAATGTAAGGTCTGTATTTTGCTTTGTTTTCGTCTAACTTCTTCTGGACCTTATCAAATAGGTCAGTATCTATAATAGGCTGATGAATACCATCAACAATCATTATATCTTTATCATCATAATTTCTTCTGGTTCTTCGCTTAGGGTTCCAACGAATTTTGCCTATGTAAACCGGATTACGCAATATGTATTCAATGGTTCTGTTTTCCCAGTTATTACCTCTAGTTGTCTTAATGCCTAGGTCATTCAGTTCATTGGCTATTGCTCTGCATCCAACACCATTAAGGTACTTGATGAAAATTCTTTGAACAATAGGAGCATTGATAGGGTTGACTTGATACTTCTTATCAACAATATCGTATCCAAATGCCGGTATAGATACTGCACCACCTCTGCTGACCTTTTCTGTCATTCCTCGTTTAACTTCTGTGGATAGATTAATAGAATAGTATTCATCAAACCATTCAATAATTCTCTCTATCAGACTACCAAAAGGACCATCTATAATAGGCTCTGATGTGCTGATAACATCAATGCCACGCTTTTTTAACATACCCTTATAGAAAATAGCCTCCTCCTGATTTCTCGCAAATCGGCTAAACTTCCACACCATAATTGCAGAGAATGGGGAAGGGGTTTGTTTAGCAACTGCTATCATATGGTTAAATTCAGGTCGTTTACTAGCCTTTCTACCGGAGATACCATCATCACGGAAAATATACTCCTTTGGTATCAGGTAGCCTTTTTGTTTTGCAAAATCTCTAACAACTTTAATTTGGCTATCCGGTGAAAGCTCTGTCTGATCATCTGTGCTAACTCTGATGTAAGCAGCTGCGATTTTTAAATCATCCATTTATTTTGCTCCTTTCTTATCTAAAAAAAGGGTGCAAAAATCCCTTGTAAATTATATTGAAAAATTTACAAGGGTATGATACAATATTACTTGCTATGAAATAGTATCATTGCACCCTGTGTAATGATTATCGTCCTTTGGTGCTACCAACACCGAAGGGCGATTTTTTATTATAGTTTGATACCCAATTCGTAAAAATAGGGTGAATTTACGAATTGGCTATTGTAAACATTCTTTGGTTTGCTTTTTTATATTAACCTCAGATATATCTATTTAGAATTTCTACAAGCTTATCCTTATACTTCTCTAATTCATAGATGTCACTAAGTTCAATCTTTTCTTTGCTTTTATCTTCATGTGGAAGAATTAGAGTTTTTCTGTTGTCAGTAAGCACAAGACGACAAATCCACTTTCTGCCATTATCTTTATATAAAATATTTATGTATGAAATGGTATCACGATAAGTAATTTCATTCATAGGTACAATATCTTTAAGTAGGTTCTTTATAATAAAGTAAGCCTCTAGTTCTTCATCAGTAGTAACAATTCTATCTTCGTAACTAGGCTTTTCTTCAACTTCAACGGGTTGTGGTTCTGCCACATCAGTTTCAACGACTTTTTCGCTATCATCACTATTATTAAGGGCTGCCTTGATTTTGTCGTTCATAAGTTCATTAATGTAGTTGTTAAGTGCTTTCTTTAACACCGGTTTAAACTTATCAACAACACTTTGTGTCTGTCTTCCTGAATATGTTTTGTTAAGAAACAACTTTGTAAACTCATCAGTTGGATTCTGTAACTCTGCTGCAATAACATTCTTAAATTCATTAGAATACTTTAAATCTGATGCAGTGCTAAAGATTTCATCAAGGTTAAAGTTAGACTTGCAAAACTTTTTAAGTTCAGCAACCTTAGCCTCTTTCAAATTTAGCACATCAATTTCAAGAAATGGCTTTTCATCCATCATATTAGGGTTGTCTAGGTCAGTAAAGAACCTATAAACAAGACCATTTGTTAATACTGCAAATTTTGCAGAAGTAGTACCAAAGTATCTAAATAGCTGTGAACCATGTTTATCTAAGTTTTCACCACACCACTTTGCCTCAATTAAGATAATAGGTTCGCCGTTTTGTACTATTGCATAGTCAACTTTTTCACCTTTCTTAATGCCTACATCAGCTGTGTACTCAGGTACAAATTCCTCTGGGTTAAAAACATCATAACCCAGCATTGCAAAGAATGGTACAATCAAAGACATCTTTGTTGCCTCTTCTGTTTGTAAATTGTCCTTCATAGTAACAGCTTTCTTAGAAAATTGTTTTACTTGGTCGATAAAGTCCATTATATCGTTAGCCCCTTTCATATTGACAATTAATGCCAAAATATGTTATAATAATTTTGAAAGTGAAACAACCACTCTTTACTTTCATATAAGCACTATCTTGTTCCCATCAAGGTAGTGCTTTTTCTTTTATTGTATTTGCCTTAATACTGCTACTACTTTACCTAATATTCTGATACTGTTAAGTTCATCTTTAGTGTAAACAAGTGGTTCATAATTACTGTTGGCAGGTATTAAAGTTAATGTATCATCTTTCATATACACTTTCTTTAATGTTGTATCATTACCAATTAGTACAGCAGCAATCTCACCGTTTTCAACCATAGGTTGTGATTTAATAAATACTTTGTCATTATTAAAAATATTAGCGTCCACCATACTGTCACCTTCACAATTCAACACATAGTCAGCTTTAACTCCAGTAGGAGTGATTACATAGCCGTCAATGTTTTCTTCTGCAAGGATAGGTTCACCACATGCAATCTTTCCTAGAACAGGTATCTTTTTAACAGATTCAATCGGAACAAGATTATCTATTTTAATATCCATAGGTACATCAGCACCCATTAGCCATGGTATTGATACATTAAGAATTTCTGCTATCTGTTGTAATCTGCGTTGTTTTGGTTCGTATGCACCGTTTTTATATTGACTTACTGTACCTTCATTTATACCAAGTTTTCGAGATAGTTCTGCAGCAGTCATATTTCTAGCCTTTAGAGCCTCACATAATCTAGTTGAAAAGTTTGACATATATAATCACCTCTTGGGTTTATTATATAATGAACTTTGGAAAAACACAAGTATTTTTTGATAAAAATATAAAAAACTTTGGAAAACCTATTGACTTTGGAAAACCAAAGTTGTATTATATAGTCACAGGAGGTGATTAATGTGCAGACAAGAACATTACCTTATAACTATTCTGAATTGTTGGGGAAGTTGAAGTCAAAGGGTATTACACAAGAGGAGTTAGCTAGAAAAATTCACATAAATCCAAGTACTCTTAACTTTAAATTAAACAATAGAAGTGAATTTACTCAAAGTGAAATGAAGGCAATTTGTAAGGTAATAGGTGAACCAGTGGACAATGTAGCCACTTATTTTTTTACAACATAACTTTGGAAAACCAAAGTATCAGAAAGTAGGTGAGGAATGAAATTGATGAAAGTTGAAAAAGAACTTCATCCAATAAAGTTAAGACTTATAAAAAAAGAACTGCCAAAGAATATAAATTCTCCAGCAGGACTTCATAAAGCTAAGTACTATGTTCAATATGTTTCTTTGGATGGTTTCATTTTATTAGAAAGAGAGGCTAATAGTTTTGACTTGAATGTGTTGTTTAAGGATTTAAAACAAGTTGATGATATTCAGGAATAGTAACTTCGGTTGAATATTTCTTTCTAGGAGTAATAACAAATAGTTTTGTTTTAATTTCCTCTCCGTACTCATCAACAAAGGGTCCAAAGAATGGGAACATTGCAGTAATGTACTTTGTTTCAAAAGGTTCAAATTTTAGAGGCAAAATTGCTTTTTGTTCTATATCAATAAAAGTTACTGTATTTTCATTTGTTTGTATTTCTATATATTCAAAAGAAAACTCATTTGAATGATTTGCTATATTCTTATTGCTTTTTAAGTATATTTCATCAATGGTAGTTGGGTATGATGAACAATTAGTTATCTTCAAAGATACTACACAACAATAGTTCAAACCACAACAACCATGAGTTTCTGTTTCATTTGAGTCAAAGTAGTATGTTTTTCTATTATCAAGTTGTTGTACTTTTTGCTTACCAATTTGAAACATATTATTTGCTAATACAATACTCAAAGAGATTATACCGGTAACACAGCCAATTATAGAAACACAAATAGAAACTAATTCCAAAGTGTAACACCTCCTTTCAAACTGATTATAGCATTTGAAAGGATACAAGACAAATGAAAGTAGGTGAGGAAGTGGCAAAGCTAAAGTTAATCGACAACAAAGAAAAGTTTCTACTAGAAATTGATGGTACACAAATTCCATATGTTACAAGTTACCAAATAACTCGTACAGTAGGTGAGGTTGTACTACTTAAGTTAGCACTAAGTGTAACTGATGTTGATGAAGTAGAAATCGTTTCAGACAAGGTTGTTGAGGCATAGGACAATCAAGGCACAACATAACTTTTAGTGAGGTGATGAAATGGCAAAAGAGTTAGCGTATAGGGTATGGGTTAATGATAGTGGTAAGCAGGTGTTGTGGGCAGAAAAGGACCACAACGGCAACAAGACCAACCATCTAACCAAAGAACAAGAACAACGCTACATAAGTGGCATATGTTCAAGAATAAGTCAGGGTATGACTGACTATGTGAATAACCATCCTGATTCAGCACTACTGAATTAGGCAAAAGAAAGGAAGTGAAAAAAGTGGGAAGTTTCACTATTGCAGTTATTATACTGGCATTTGTACTTCTAGTCCTAGGTGTTATAGGTTGTCTGAATAAGGCTCACACAGATAATACCAAGTGGCTACAGAATAGCTGGAACGAAGTGATGAACGAACAGAGGCACTTGCTTGAGATGATTAGGGAAAACCAAAATCAGATAGCAAGACTTTTGAGAAGATTAGATGGTGAGTCATTTGACCATCTAAACATTATGGAGGAAAGGAAAAATGAAAGAAAAGATTAAGGCAGTAGGACTTGCAGTATCAATAGTGGTTACAATCATTGTTTCCTTAGTACTACATATCAATCTTATGTCAAAGTATGGTGGTTTCTTACTTCTTCCGTTTCTCTACTTTGGTATGGTCTATGTTTTGCCACGCATATTGTCTTATATTATGGACGATTTTAAGGTGGCATACAGTAGGGAGAACCTCTGTATAACTAAGGATGATTTTCAGACAAAGTGTTTTGAGGAAGCCTTAGGCACAAAACCGGAAGAAATTGAACACATTGTTGAGGGCGAAGAAGTATGAACCAAAACAAAAGAAAAAGCCACTAAGGAACTGCAATTCCCTAGTGACCAGAAAGGTGTTCCTATTACGGAACATATTAGAATAATCTCATTTCATTTTAGAGAAAAATTTCTAAAATGTCAAGTTTTTTTAAATGAAAGGAATAGTAAAAATGTCAATTAAGATTTCATCATTAGAAGTAGAAAATGTTAAAAGAGTTAAGGCTGTGTCCTTAACTCCTACTGCTGAGGGTTTAACTGTCCTTGGTGGTAGAAACGGTCAAGGCAAAACATCTGTACTGGATAGTATTGCATGGTGTCTTGGCGGTAACAAGTTTATGCCATCATCTCCTAAGAGAGATGGTTCTACAATTCCACCACACCTAAAGATTAAGCTATCTAATGGTATTGTGGTTGAGAGAAGTGGCAAAAATAGTAGCTTAAAGGTCATTGACCCGGAAGGTAATAAAAGTGGACAAACATTGCTGAATGAATTTATCAGTTCCTTTGCTCTTGATTTACCAAAGTTTATGAGTGCATCAGGAAAAGAAAAGGCAGATATTCTACTACAGATTATTGGTGTTGGTGATGAACTTTATATGCTGGAAAATGAAGAAACCACAACATACAATCAAAGACACGCTATCGGTCAGCTTGCAGACCAAAAGAAGAAGTATGCCCTTGAAATGGAAGAGTATGAGGGTGTACCTTCTGAACTTATTTCTCCTTATGACTTAATTAAGCAACAACAAGCAATACTTGTGCAGAACGGTGAGAATCAGAAGAAAAGGGAACATTTAAGTTCATTGGAAAGTCAGAACGAGTCCCTTGCTGCCCAAATTGCTACTTTAGAAAGAAATTTAGCAGAATTAAAGGATAAGAGAAGAACTATAATATCTGACATTGAAATTGCAAAAACTTCTGTACAGGGACTTGAAGATAAGTCAACTGCTGAACTTGAAGAAAGTATTGCTAATATTGATAGTATTAACCGTAAGGTTAGAGCAAATCTTGATAAAGCGAAAGCTGAAGAAGATGCCAAGAATTATCAAGAACAGTACAACAGTCTAACACATAAGATTGAAGAAATACGCAAGAGGAAGTATGACCTACTTAACAATGCTAATCTCCCTTTACCGGGTCTATCAGTTGAAGGTAAAGAATTAACTTATAAAGGCTATAAGTGGGACAATATGAGTGGTGCAGAGCAGTTAAAAGTAGCTACTGCTATTATCAGAAAGCTAAATCCGAATTGTGGTTTTGTACTATTAGATAAGCTGGAACAAATGGATGTTGAAACACTGGCAGAATTTAATCAGTGGCTTGAAAGTGAGAACTTACAGGCTATTGCAACCAGAGTGTCAACCGGTGACGAATGTTCCATCATTATTGAAGATGGATATGTTAAGAATACAGAACAAAAGCCTTTTGTAAAAAAGGAATTTAAGATGGGAGAATTTTAATTATGGCTACTAGAAAGGTTACTAAACCAAAAAAATGTGTAAATACAGTAAATACAGGCAAAGCACTTAACTGTGGATATACAAAGGTAAGGGTTGAGCCTGAACAGTGTGTTCCAATTACTGTTATTGCAAGTATGACAGGCAAAACTATTCAAAGTGTTGTAACTGAACTATTACAGTTTGCAATCGACAATGCAGTAATTGATGTTAATGGTGAAAGAGTGCCAATATCTAATCGGCAACAAGGAGGTACAAAATGAACATTTCAAGTGGAGTAATTATGTCAGCCCAGAAGATTGTAATTTATGGTCCTGAGGGAATTGGTAAGTCAACAATGGCATCTAAGTTTCCTAGTCCTGTGTTTTGCGATACAGAGGGTGGCACAAAAAGGCTTAATGTTAGTAGATTTGATAGACCAACTTCAATGGAGATGGTTATTAAACAGATTGAATATGTTAAGCAGAACCCTAATGTATGCAAAACATTTGTTCTTGATACTGCTGATTGGCTGGAAAAGTTATGTGGTCAATCAGTATGTGCATCTGCACAGAAGAAAGGTATTGAGGACTTTGGCTATGGTAAAGGTTATGTATATCAGTCAGAGGCTTTTGGTAAGATACTTAATCTGTTAGAAGACTTGATTGATATACATATTAATGTTGTGGTACTTGCTCACGCTACTATGAGAAAGTTTGAACAACCTGATGAAATGGGTGCTTATGATAGATGGGAACTAAAGCTGGACAAAAGAAATGCTCCTTTATTAAAAGAATGGGCAGATGCAGTATTCTTTGTCAATTATAAGACTTATGTGGAGAAAACAGACAACAACAAGTACAAGGCTACAGGTGGCAAGAGAGTAATGTACACAGAGCATAATCCTTGTTGGGATGCAAAAAACAGATACGGTCTTGATAGGGAAGTACCTTTTGAATACTCTGTGATTTCTCCATTTATCCCTAGTGACAGTACAACAACTACTGTTGTATCAGAACCAAAACCACAACAAGTAGTTACAAGTGACCCTATTTCTGAACTTGATGACCTTGTAGAAGATGATGTACCAACTTCACCACCGGTGGAGCAACAAGCAACTAATGTTCCGATTCCGGAAGGATTGCCTAAGAAGTTAGTAGATCTGATGAAAGCTGATAATGTGTCAGAAGAGGATATTCAACTTGTTGTGGCACAAAAGGGATATTTCCCACAAGATACAAAGATAAAGGACTATGGTAATGAGTTTATTGAAGGTTGGTTAATTACTTTCTGGGATAAAGTTGTAGGACTGATTAACCAAAACAATGATTTACCATTTGATTAAAGAAAGGATGATTTTATATGGCAGAATACAATAACAATGATGTAGCAATGGGCTGGGATGACACCATTGAAAATGATAGTGAGTTTGTTCTTCTTCCTGAAGGTACATACGATTTTGAGATTTTAGGCTTTGAAAGAAAGAGATTTGAAGGTAGCACAAAGATGTCAGCTTGTCCTAAAGCTGAATTATCAATTAAGCTAACTTCAGAAGCAGGTTCTGCTACTGTTAGAGAAAACCTACTTCTTAACAAAAAAGTTGAGTGGAAACTGTGTCAGTTCTTTACTTCTATTGGTTTGAGAAAACATGGAGAACCTTTACGAATGAATTGGAGTGAAGTAACAGGCAGAAAAGGTAAGTGTAAGGTTAGTGTAGATAAATACACTAATGATAAAGGCGAAGAAAGAGAAATTAACAGAATCAAAGAATTCTTAGAACCTAACGAAACCCCACAACAAAACAGTCAGTCTAAAGCCTTTGTGCCGGGTCAGTTTTAATGGGTGAAATTAAGTTAAGACCATATCAGCAAGAGGCAAAAGAAAAGGTTTTTGAAAAGTGGAATAGTGGGGACAAGAAAACTCTTTTGGTTCTTCCTACCGGGTGTGGTAAAACAATAGTTTTTGCAAAGATTACAGAAGATTGTGTAAGACAAGGGGCAAGGGTTTTAATCCTTGCCCATAGAGGCGAACTGTTAGAACAAGCCTCTGACAAAATAGAAAAGGCTACCGGACTGAAAAGTGCAGTAGAAAAAGCTGAAAACTCCTGTATTAACAGTTGGTATAGAGTTGTTGTAGGTTCAGTCCAAACACTTATGAGAGATAAAAGACTAAATCAATTTAGTTGTGATTACTTTGACACAATTATTATTGATGAAGCACATCATGTTATCTCTGATAGTTACCAAAAAATACTTGAACATTTTTCTGAGGCTAATGTACTTGGTGTTACTGCAACGCCTGACAGAGGTGATATGAAAAATCTAGGACAAGTGTTTGATAGCCTAGCATATGAGTATACCCTTCCACAAGCTATTAAGGAAGGGTATTTAACTCCTATTAAGGCAGTAACAATACCACTTAAACTTGATTTATCAGGTGTATCAACACAAGCCGGTGACTTTAAAGCCAGTGATATTGATACTGCACTGGACCCATATTTGTATCAAATAGCAACAGAAATGAAGAAGTATTGTGCAAACAGAAAGACAGTAGTTTTTCTGCCACTTGTAAAGACTTCACAGAAGTTTAGAGATATTTTAAATACTCAGGGCTTTAATGCAGCTGAGGTTAATGGCAACAGTACAGATAGAGCAGAAGTATTAAGTGATTTTGAAAATGATAAATACAATGTTCTGTGTAATTCAATGCTTTTAACGGAAGGCTGGGACTGTCCATCAGTTGATTGCATTATTGTATTAAGACCAACAAAAGTAAGAGGTCTTTATTGTCAAATGGTTGGCAGAGGTACAAGACTATGTGAAGGTAAGGAAGATTTATTACTTCTTGATTTTTTGTGGCATACAGAAAGACACGAACTATGCAGACCTGCTCACTTAATTTGTACATCTGACGAAGTGGCAAAGAAAATGACTGAAAATTTAGCAGAAAATTCAGGTTGTCCTATTGACATTGAAGAGGCTGAAGAAAAGGCATCAGAAGATGTTGTTGAACAGAGAGAAAGAGCACTTGCAGAACAACTGCAAAAAATGAAAACAAGAAAAAGAAAACTTGTTGACCCTTTGCAATTTGAAATGTCAATTCAAGCAGAAGATTTATCTTCATATGTTCCGGCTTTTGGTTGGGAGATGGCACCACCTAGCAAAAAACAAGTACAAGCACTTGAAAAACTAGGTATTTTTCCGGATGAAATTGATAATGCCGGTAAGGCTACAATGCTACTTGAAAGACTACAAAAACGCAAAGAAACAGGACTTACCACACCTAAACAGATAAGATGTTTAGAGCGTTATGGATTTCAGCATGTTGGTGAATGGCAATTTGAAAATGCAAAGAAAATGATAGATAGAATTGCTGCTAATGGTTGGCATGTACCTAGAAACATCAATCCGTCACAGTATAGAGAGGGTGAATAGCTATGAATAATAAGCTGAATTTAGTTGAATTAATTAAATATATTGACCCTTCAAGGCTAGACTATCAGGAATGGATTAATGTTGGTATGGCTCTTAAACAAGAAGGTTATTCTGAATATGATTGGGATAGCTGGAGCAGTAGAGATAGTAGCAGATACCACAGTGGTGAATGTCATAAAAAATGGGCAACATTTAACGGAAGTTCTTCACCGATAACAGGTGGCACTATATATCAAATGGCTTGTGACTTTGGTTACAAGCCACCTGTTGGTGCACCTGATGAAGCTATGAACTGGGATGATGAAATCAGTAATGACCCATTGAAAGTTATAGACGGTGGTTTTGAAATTGAAGAATTAAAACTACCTAAAGAGTGGCACCCTAAAGAACAACTTATTAAATACCTTAGTGTATTGTTTGAGGCTGACGATAATGTGGGATATGTAACAGACTGTTGGCAAACTGCTGACGGTAAGAACTTACCTACAAAGGGTAATTACGATAGAACTGCAGGTCAGTTAATAGAAGAATTGTCAAAGTTGAAAGATGATGATATAGGTGCAGTATTTGGGGATTATAACAAAGATGTAGGTGCTTGGATAAGGTTTAATCCTTTAGACGGTAAAGGTGTTAAAAATGACAATGTAACCGACTACCGTTATGCACTTGTAGAATCTGATGAAATACCTATTGAAACTCAAAATACTATTATCAGAGAACTTGAATTGCCGGTAGCTTGTCTTGTACATACAGGTAATAAATCTATTCACGCTATTGTAAAGATAAATGCTACAAATTATGAAGAATACAGTAAGAGAGTAAATTATCTTTATAAAGTTTGTGACAAGAACGGCTTTATTACAGATAAGCAGAACAAAAACCCATCAAGACTAAGCAGAATGCCCGGTATTGAAAGAAAAGGTAAGAAACAATATTTACTTGATACCAACATAGGCAAAGAAAGTTGGGATGAATGGTATGAGTGGATAGAAAGTATTAATGATGATTTACCTGAACCGGAAAACCTAACAGAAGTTTTTGATAACTTACCTGAACTATCACCACCACTAATTGATAATGTTCTCAGACAAGGTCACAAAATGCTTATAGCCGGACCATCTAAAGCCGGTAAGTCTTTTGCACTTATTGAACTTACTATTGCAATAGCTGAGGGGAAGAAGTGGTTAGGCTTTGATTGTACTAAAGGTAAGGTTATGTATGTAAATCTTGAACTTGATAAAGCAAGCTGTTTACATAGATTTGCTGATGTATATAAGAAACTAAATTGGCAACCTAATGCCATAAAGAATATTGATATATGGCATTTAAGAGGTAAAGCCTCGCCAATGGATAAACTAGCACCTAAGCTAATCCGTAGAGCCTTAAAAAAGAACTATATAGCAGTTATTATTGACCCTATATACAAGGTCCTTACAGGTGATGAAAACAGTGCAGAACAGATGTCTAAGTTCTGTAATCAGTTTGACAAAATTTGTGCCGAACTGGGATGTGCAGTAATTTACTGTCACCATCACTCAAAAGGTAATCAAGGTACTAAGAAGTCTATGGACAGAGCCTCAGGCAGTGGTGTTTTTGCTCGTGACCCTGATGCCATGTTAGACCTTATAGAACTAGAAATTGACGATAATCTTATTAAGTATCAAGAGAACAAAGCTGAATGTGCTATTTACTATAAATATCTGAAAAGATTTGTTTCTAATATTGATGAGGAGGTTTCTCAGGATGATTTAGAAAGTTCCTACAATATGGAAAAGATAGCCGAAAATAAGCTAAGTAAGAATACTTTAGCTTTGGCTAGGGCTGAATTTCAAGAAGAAAGAAAGTCCATCAAAACTCGTTCAGCTTGGAGAATTGAAGGTACATTAAGAGAGTTCCCTAGGTTCTCACCAATCAACTGTTGGTTCAATTATCCTATACATCAGATTGATGATACAGGTGTTTTAAGTGATATTGACAGTAGTAGCCAAATGAATAGTAAAAACTCAAATTACAAGAAAAATTTTGGCAACAAAAAAAGTGCTGAAGAACGAAAGAATGAACGAAAAGAATCATTAGAAGTTGCCTTTAGTGCAGTTCAAGAAAATGGTCAAGCCAGTATTGAAGACCTTGCATCCTATATGGGAAAATCAGAAAGAACTGTCAGAAGAAACTTAAAAGAACACGGTAGTTTTTGGATAGATGATAATAGTATAGGTCTTAAAAATAGTTCTAATTAAGAATAATAGATGATATTTTCATAGTCAGTGACATTGTCATTTATTCGAGTTTGTCAATGACTGCCATTGTCAAAGTCGATTTTTTGTCAATGACAATGTGAGTGACAAAGTCGATAAATTATTCGAGTTTGTCAATGTCAATGACAAACTATATATATTATATATATATAAAAGGGGTTTTAAATTCCCCTTTTATATTAAGTAATAATATACACGAAAAGCAGAAGTTTAAAAATAAACGATTTACACAGAAAGGATATAAAATGAAGACTACTGAATTTTTTATGCCTATGGACCCACCAACAATTACACATCAAGAAAAGAAAATTAGTTATGTGAACGGTAAACCAATCTTCTATGAAGAACCAAGACTAAAAGAGGCTAGGTCAAAACTTGAAGCATATTTAAGCAAATATGTTCCAAAGGAAATGTTTGTTTCAGGTGTATCACTTGTTACAAAGTGGTGTTTCCCACTAAAGGGAAAACATAGTGATGGGGACTATCGTACAACAAAGCCTGATACAGATAACTTACAAAAGCTTTTGAAAGATGTAATGACTAAGTTAGGCTTTTGGAAAGATGATGCACTTGTTTGTTCTGAACTGGTAGAAAAGTTTTGGGCAGATATTCCCGGTATCTATATCAGGATAAAGGAGTTGCCTGTAAATGGACATTTCTCAAGTTAAGAAATATTTGAATAGGCAAGTAAGTTATAAGGGAAGTCTTTATAACTTGGTTGGTTGTATTATCAGACGAAGTACAAAAGAAAACAAGTTTATATATCAAGCTGAACTACAAGACAGTTTAGCTACAAATTCTTTAGTGGTATGTAAACTTGATGATGTTGAAATAAGGAGTAACAATAATGAAAATTAAGAGAGTATGTGCAGTATGTGGAAATGAGTTTACTGCAGGAAACTACAATGCAAAGTTTTGCAGTTATGAGTGTGTAAAGACACACAACAGAGTAAAGAACCAAAGGCTAAAGCAAGAACAAGCTAAAACACCAAAGCAGTCAAGAGAACATAACCTTAACCGTACTTTGTATAACTTACATAAGTACAACGAAGAAAACGGTACAAGGCTAAGCTACGGTCAGTATAGAGCTAAGATTGAAAGTGGAGAGATTGCTATATGAGTAATTGCCTAGATTGGATGTGAAACAATGAATGCTAAAGAGTACCTTAATCGTGTAAGGTTTGCTGATATAAGCATTAATACTAAGAGTGATGAATTGTATCACCTGAAGTTAAAATCATTACAAGTAAGTCCACAGAGCCAAGGTGAAAGGGTACAGAGTTCCGGTAGTGGTGGTGACTTTACAAAGATTATTGATAAGATTGTTTTATTGCAAGACAAAATCAATGAAGAAATTGACCGACTTGTAGAATTAAAGGAACAAGCCAGAACCCTTATACATAGGCTGACGGATGAACGATATAAAACAGTTCTGACAGAGTATTACCTAAATCATAAAACATGGGAGCAGGTAGCTGATTGTATGAATTATGATTTGAGATATGTGTACAAGGTTCATGGCAGAGCCTTACAAGCTTTTTCAGAAATTTTAAAAGAGGACATTAAAAGACACCCTAACAAGTGCTATAATGATATTATGGAAAACCGAAAGAGATAGATAAGATTGCAAGAATGATTTTCACTTCTACTATTCCTCTTATAAAAAATTCAGCATTGCCCACCTAATCACTTAATCACTTAGGTGGGTTTTGTTGTAGTGAAAATTCACATATATAACCATCATATTTTATTTATACTGACAATTTATTGCAAATTACAACATTTTTTATTTAATTAGTGTATAATAGAATATGAGGTGATATAAATGAAAGATTTAAATTTCTTTACAAGACGCATAATTAGTGATGATCTAGGAATTGATGTGCCTAAGCATTATCACGCAGACAAGGTGAAAGAAGAGATAGAAAAATATTATAGTGAAAAAACTATAGAGGATGTACAAAGAGAGATAACAAAAATCGAATTATCTCCAATTAACTTTTTTGACTATATAATTAATTGGGGATATTTTGTTGGACAATTTTTTATTGCATCATTAGCTATTATGTTGGCTTTTATTTCAGGTTCTGGAAATATTAAAATGATTTCATCTTTTTGGATTGAAAACAATGAAGGATTAGTAGAAACTATTGTGTTTTTTATTGTAATATCTGCTTTACTAGTAGTTGTACATAATCAACGCAAATACAGAGAAAAGTACTATGAATACAAATTAAAATGTTTATACGAAATATTAGACAACAAGAAAAAGAACAAAAATGTTAAAAATGTCAAGGTAAGAACACTTAGAAATAGAAGAATAAATATTAGATAATCTCATACTATACTTCCCAAAGGTTAAGCGCTGCTTAGCCTTTTTCTTTTGCTATAAAAATATTGAAAGGTGGTGTTATCATGAATGATAAGCTAAACGCAAGACAAAAGAAATTTGCTGAATATTATGCACAGAGTGGTAATGCCACAGAAAGTGCAATAAAAGCAGGATATTCAAAAAAATATGCAAACACTAATGCATCAAAACTACTACAAAATACTACAATAGTACAGTACATCAAAGAAATTTCCGATAAGCTGAAAGATGAAAGAATAATGTGTGCAAAAGACAGACAGGTAACATTATCTGATATTGCAAGAAACGATTTAGAAGAAACATCAGACAGAATCAGGGCTATTGATACCCTTAATAAAATGACAGGTGAATATACCCTAAAAGTTGATGCAAATGTCAGTGCAGAAGTTTCTAAACTTGATGACCTGATTAAGCAAATGAGTGTTGATGATGAGTAATTTATTACTTTCTCAAAAGTATAAAGATTTCATCAAATGTAAAGCACCGGTTGAGTTTCTTGAAGGTACTACTGCTGCAGGAAAAACAACGGTAGGTATTTTTAAATTTTTTCTAAAGGTTGCACAGAGTAATAAGAAATATCATATCATTGCCTCAAAAGATACAGGTACTGCTGAAAAGAATATTATTAATAAGGACCTTGGTGTTGTTGATGACTTTGGTGTTCTTACAGAGTACAACGGCACCGGTACAAAGGATGAAAAGATACCACACATTCTGTTTCATACAAACAAGGGAAATAAGATTGTGTATGTTATGGGTTATGGTGATAAGAAAAAGTGGCAGAAGGCTCTGGGTGGTCAGTATGGTTGCTTGTATATTGATGAAATCAATACAGCAGATATAGACTTTGTGAGAGAAGCAAGTATGCGTTGTGACTACTTTATGGCTACTCTTAATCCTGATGACCCTAATTTACCGGTGTATAAGGAGTACATTAACTGTTCCAGACCACTTGAAAAGTACAAGTCAGATACACCGAAAGAAATATTAAATATGCTAACAGAAGAACCAAAGCCTAATTGGGTCCATTGGTTCTTTTCTTTTGAACATAACCTAGGACTGTCAAAAACTAAAATAGAACAAATTAAATTGAATGTTCCAAAGGGCACAAAGCTTTATAAGAATAAGATTTTAGGACTTAGAGGCAGGGCTACAGGTCTTGTGTTCAGTAACTTTGATAGAAATGTTCATATTAAATCAAAAGAATGGGCAAAACAGTTCCTTACTGATGATAGAAAAAAGGAACATTTTATTATCTTTACTTCAGGGCTTGATACTGCATATTCCCAAAAGTCGCCTGACACAATAGCAATGACCTTCTTTGGAATAACTAGTAGAGGTAATTGTATTCAGCTAGACGAAAAGGAATATAATAATGCAAAACTAAAAACACCACTGGCACCCTCTGATGTGGCTATAAACTACATTGAATTTTTAAAGAGAAATCAAGCTGAGTGGGGACTTGCAAGAAATGTATTTATTGATAATGCAGATCAAGCGACTATAACAGAATTGAACAAATATAAACGCAAGAACGGTTGTGTATTTACATTTAATAACGCATACAAGAAAACAACAATAATAGATAGAATTAATATGCTCTTAGGCTGGTTTGCTAAAGGGCATTATTTTATATTGGAACATTGTACAAGCACTATACAGGAATATGAACTGTATTCTTGGCTAGAGGATAAAGACAATACTCCTGAAGATGGTAATGATCACTTTATAAACTCATCACAGTATGGGTGGCTACCCTATAAGGATAAGATAGGATGTGAGTAGAGAATGGGGCTGATTAATAGAATGGCTGAAACAGTAAGAAAAGGATTAAGAAGTTTTCTTAGGATTACTTCTGCATCAGATACTACCATTACAATCAGTGAGGGTGTAAACCACCTAACTGATTGTGCTAAAAACAGAATATGGTATTGGGGCAAGAGTAAGCAACTTCAAGAACTGTATGAAAGTCTTGATGTTCAGAAAACAATGTTTTGGAAAGCTAGACCTACAGCAGGTCAGGAAATACAGAAAATCCATGTTGCTATCCCTGCCTTAATGGTTGATGTTATTACAAATATTCTAAAAACCGATTTTAACGGTATTGAGATACACAATAATAATACAACCGAATATGAAGAAGTATGGGAGAAAATACAGAAAGAAAATAATTTTGCTGATGTGCTTGAAAGTGCAATTAAGGACCTTGCAATAGTAGGTGACGGTGCATTTAAGATTTCATTTGATAATGAAATTTCAGAATTACCTATCATTGAGTGGTATGGTGCCGAAAAGGTAAAATATACTTATGTTCGTGGCAGAATCAGAGAAGTTAAGTTCTATACAGAATACACAGAAAAGACAAGGTGCTATCAGTTTGAAGAGACCTACGGATATGGATATATCAAATATGCTTTATATGACAGTAACGGAAGAGAGGTTGACCTTCATACTGTGAGTGCCTTGTCTTGGATAGATAGTGAGGGCATCACATTTGATAAGTCATATATGTGGGCAGTACCTTTAATTTATAGCAATGGCTTTTATGAGGGTAGAGGTAAGGGTATTATCAGTAACAAGGAAGATGCCTTTGACAGTATAGATGAAATATGGTCGCAGTGGATGGATGCCTCTCGTTCAGCCAGAACAAAAACATATATGCCTGATTGTTACATACCTAGAAACCCTGAAACAGGTGAGCCTATTGCACCAAACCCATTTGATAACAGGTACATTGCTATAGGTAACGATATGAAAGAGGGTGTAGGCAATAAGATTGTAACAGAATCACCGTCTATTCAACACGAAAGTTACCTATCAGCCTATGTAACTGCTTTAGATTTGTGCCTACAGGGTGTTATCAGTCCAAGTACTCTTGGTATTGATAATAAGAAATTGGACAATGCAGAGGCACAGAGAGAAAAAGAAAAAACTACTTTATATACAAGACAGAACTTTGTTAAACTCCTTGAAAAATCATTACCTAATCTTGTTAAGTCCGTACTTAATGCTTATTATGAACTAACAAATAAAGCCTTAGTACCGGCTGACCTTGATGTGGCAATTAACTTTAGAGAGTATGCTAACCCTAGTTTTGAAAGTCAAGTAGAAACTGTAGGTAAAGCAAGACAAAGTGCAATAATGAGTGTTGAAACTTCTGTTGAAAAGCTCTATGGAGATAGTAAGTGTGCTGATTGGAAAGCTGAGGAAGTCAAAAGAATTAAGGAAGAACAAGGCATAACTACCCTTGATGAAACTTCTGAAATTGATGACCTAAATACGGTACTAGACAATGGCTGATTATGATATTTCCAAAGCCTTTGAAACCATAGAAAATGAACTCATTGACAGCATGATGAGAAATTTTAAACATCATAGGGCAGAGGAAGAAAAGGAAGGTTATAACTGGTCACAGTGGCAGTCTGAACAGCTTAAAAGCCTTGAACAGTACCGTAGAACCAACCAAAAGAAATACGGTAAGCAGTTTTCCACATTAAATAAGAAAATTGAGGAAATGCTGAAAACTGCAATGGCTGACGGCAATGCAAAGCAAGAGGCTGAAATATTAAAAGCTATTAAAAAAGGCTTTAATGTCGGTAAGGTAAGTCCTTCAGCTACCGGTGAATTTTTCAAAGTCAATGGCAGAAAGTTAGATGCACTTATTAATGCAACTAAGAGCGATATGAAAAAGGCAGAAACTTCAATACTCAGAATGTCGAATGATAAGTACAGAAAAGCTATTTTCAATGCACAGGTGTATGCAAACAGTGGTGCAGGTACATATGAAAAAGCAGTTGATATGGCAGTTAAGGATATGTTACAAGCTGGTCTTAATTGTGTGGAATATCGTAATGGTGCTAGGCATACACTTTCCGACTATGCAGATATGGCAATTCGTACTGCTAATAAAAGGGCATATCTCTACGGTGAGGGTCAGAAAAGGCAAGAATGGGGTATCTCACTTGTAGTGGTAAATTCCCGTCAGGGTGGTTGCCCTGATTGTGCACAGTACATTGGCAGGGTATTTATTGATGATGTGTATTCCGGTGGCAGTAAAGCTGACGGTAAGTATCCTTTGCTTAGTGAGGCTATTGCAGGTGGTTTGTTTCATCCAAGGTGTAAGGACAGTACAAGTACCTATTACGAGGGCATTACATCTATTGAATCTGTAAGCAATGAAGAACTTGCCCAAATGGAAGAAAGAGAAACCCTAGAAACAAAGCAACAAAACGCAGAAAGACAAGAAAAACGATACAACAGACTTGCCGAACATAGCCTTGATGAAAATAATAAAATAAAGTATCAGAATAGAGCTGATGATTGGCATAAAAGTAATATGTTTTATGAAGATAAATTGGAACAATTTATCAATAGTGCAGACAAACAAAAGTTTTATAAACCTATATATGACGGTGATAATATAGAAACTTTTAATCGTAAAGTGAATAATAGTAATATTGTAATTAATGCACATAAGACGACAGCATATAATAATATTTATATATCAGATAATGTTAAATTAAAACGCAAACATTTACATATTTTTGACAAAAATATAACAAAAGTATTGGAAATGCTTAATGAGAGTAACTCTTTAAATAAACCGAAAATTCTTATTGTTTCGCCTAAAGAAATGATGACAAATGCTATTGCATCTTACAGACCGGTTGAAAATATACTTAACATTAATTCGGTTTATTTTACTAATACTAATCTTTCAGTATTGCAAAAAGACTTTGCTTGTCCGGATAATCCTTTAAGTACAATTCTACATGAACTTATACATTGGCAAGATGCCGAAAAATATAGAAGCAAATTTGGTGAAATTACTGAATTTAATAAATATTGTGATTATTTAGATAATATTTATTTAAAAAAGGTTGCAAGATTGTATGCAAAAGGATATAATGTAAGTGATATAAGTAACTATGCTAAAATTAAATTTTTAAATAAAGAATTCGATGAGGTATATACAGAATATCGTGTTAAGAAATATTTAGAGAGGTGAATTATATGAGGATTGTTTATTCAGATAAAGTAAAATTTTTATTTGAAAAAATAGAGCCATATGTAGATTGGAAACAGTTCCCACCAAAACTTAAAACTGATTCACCTAGTGATATTAAAAATGCTTACTCTGAGTGGCAAGAACTGATGGAAAAAGAAAATAGAAAAGCAATGGAATACTAAGGCATTGTAATGTTATGTTTATTAGCACTAACTATTGTTAGTGCTTTTTTAATACCTAAAAGGTGGTGATGATATGAAAGTAAAGGTTACTAAGGACTTTAATGATGTTGAGAATAACCTATGCACAAGGCATAGTGGTGAACTGTATGATTGTTCTGATGAAAGAGCAACAGAACTAAACAAACTTGGCTTTGTTGAATTTGCAGAACCTAAGTCAAAAGAAGAAACAAAGAAGTAATTTAGCACTAACTTAACCGTTAGTGCTTTTTTATTGTCCGAAGACATTTGGGCAATCATACACAATTAACGGCTAAAGTCTTAATGCACGACTTATTAACATATTTTCCACCATTTCACTCAAAAATTCTTCACCATACGACAGTATGGCAAAAAATTGTTTTAGCAAACTGGTGAAAAATCTGAATACATAATTCATACATTATAATTGTATATGTTTGCCCTTAAACTACGGGAGACACCTGTACAACTGTAAATGAGAGACACTCTATAACTGTATTTTGGGAGACACCCACAAAACTGAAAGGATGATTAAAATGGCAGAACCAAATAATCAAAACAACAACCAAAACAATAATCAAAACACCAACCCACCAAGTGGCAATGAACCAAGCAGTAATGCACCAACTATTGATTATGATAAGTTGGCAAGTATTATCAGTGGCAAACAAAGTGCAACAGAGAACACAGTTCTAAAGTCTTACTTTAAGCAACAGGGTCTTTCTGCTGATGAAATGCAACAGGCTATTGCTACATTTAAGGAACAGAAAAAGCAGAATACACCTGACTTTAACCAAATGCAAAGAGACCTTGATTCAGCCAATAATGCAAGACTTATTGCAGAAGTTAACCAAGTAGCTACACTTGAAGTTATTAAGCAAGGTGTGGATGTTTCAAGCGTTCCATATGTGCTAAAGTTAGCTGATTTTTCCGGTGCAACTACTGACGGCAAGATTGATAATGACAAACTTTCAGAGGCTGTCAAGAAGGTGCTTGACGAAGTACCGGCACTAAAGAAACAGTCTAATGACGGTGCAGGTGTACAGAAAATCGGTGGTGATGGTGGTAACAACAACAACCCTGATGAAGATACTTTGAGAGGTATCTTTGGTATCAAAACAAAAAAATAAAAGAAATGAGGTAATTAAATTATGGCAGTATTAGAATACGCAACAATTTTCAGTAATGTTTTAAGAGAATTATATGGTCAAGAACTAACTTGTGATGACCTATATCATTCAAATTCAGACATTCAGATTGTCAATGGTAAAGACATTAAAATTCCAAAGCTATCTGTAAGTGGTTACAAGGACCATACAAGAGGTGGTAGCTTTAACTCAGGTACATATTCAAATGGCTATGAAACAAAGACACTGGATCATGACAGAGATATTGAGTTCACTGTTGACCCACTTGATGTTGATGAAACAAATCTTGTAGTTACTGTCAGTAACATTCAGAATAGATTTGAAAAGACACAGGCTATTCCTGAACTTGACAGTTACACTTATAGCAAGATTTACACAGAGGCTAAAAGAGTAAATGCAAAGATTAAGACAACTGCACTGACAAGTGCAAATGTACTTTCTGACTTTGACGATAACCTAGAGGCCTTTGCAGAGGCAGGTGTGCCACTTGATAGAGTTATTCTATATGCAACACCAAGTTATAAGAAGTTACTAAAGAATGCAGAGGGTATTCAGCGTACACTTGAAGTTAGTTCATCTTCAGGTATTGACCGTAGAGTTCGTTCTCTTGATGATATTAACAAGATTGTAGAAGTGCCTAGTGCAAGAATGAAGTCACTATTTGACTTTACAGACGGTTGTAAGGTAGATAGTACTGCAAAACAGATTGACTATATCCTTATTGACCCAGAGGCACAGGTTTCAAGAGTTAAGTATGCTTATATCAAAATGTTTACTCCCGGTACAGACAGTAGAACTGCTGACAATTATATGTATCAGAACAGAAAAGTAAACGGTACATTTGGTATTGATGAACTTCTAAAAAGTGGTGTTATCATTCACGCAGAGGCTTAATGTGAGGTGATTAGATGAAAGCTATTAAAGGTAATAAGTCCTATACAGTAAACACAGAATCAGAGGCAAATACTTATCTTGCACAGGGCTATGATGTGTATGAGGATAACGGTACACTAAAAGAATATGGTGTCGGTAAAACAGTACCACTTGAAAAGTTTAGTGCAGTAGAAAAGGAAAATGCCAAGCTAAAAGCTGAACTTAAAAAGCTAAAGTCAAGTTCTAAAAAGGAATAGGCTATGTATGTAGATTACATTAGAAGTATTACTAATGATAACACAGAGATAACTACTGCTAACCACATTGACATTCTAACATTTAACCGTATCAATTTTGACAAATTGACCTACTTTCAGAAAAAGGTTATCAATGAAGTCCATAGCAGACTTACTGCTTTTTATAGAGAAAATGAAGAATTGATTACTACCTATCTGCAAAGTTACTCAATTAACGGTACATCAATGACTTTCGGTAGTTGTTGGAATTTAATGGTGGTTAGTGGTGTTGCTATTCCACAAGAACTTTATTCTTTGCTTAAAACTACAGGTTTATGTTATCCGACAATATGAGGTGATAATATGAAATTTCCCAGATTGGTGTTGAAAAAGTTTTGCAAAACACCTTGTGAGGTTGTGGTGTATGATGAGGGATTAACAGAAGATGGTGCACCTAAAGTTATTTATGAATGTAGGTTTATTTATCCATCAGACAGTATATATCCCTCTGATACATTGTTTTTAGCACCTCTGTACTGTAATTATCAGGATAGAGTTAAAACTGTATATACAAGTGATAAAAAGAAAGTAGAGTGTACAGGTGTTTTGCTGATACCCTTTGACTTTTGCCCTAACAGTTCCATTAGCAGTGGATATGTTACAGTAAACGGTGTGAAAAGAGAAATTGTTAAGTGTACAAAAGGAAGAAACCCTGACGGTACAGTAAACTATGTTGAATTGGATGTGATGTAGTGATTAATGTTAATTCTAAGGTTAAACTTAATATGAATGTTATAAGGCAATTTGATAAAGCTACTGTAACGGCTTTAGAACAAACTACTGATGCACTTTTGACAGAAGTAAAAAATGCACAGGTAATGCCCTTTGATACAGGGAACCTTCAAAATGAGTCAACATTTGTTGACTACTCACATTCAGCACAGGGGAAAACTACAATAAGTTCAAGCACTCCATATGCAAGAAGACTTTATTATCATCCGGAATTTAACTTTCAGAAAACCAACAATAAAAATGCCGGTGGTAAGTGGTTTGACCCTTGGCTAAAGGGTGGTTCAAGGGAAAACTTCTGTAATGAAGCTTTTGAAAAGATTTATAGGAGGCTTACAGGCTTATGATGACTTTAGCAAATGTAAGAGATTTCTTGAAAACAATTATAAATGCAGAACATTTTTACATAGGCAGACTTGACAATAAGCAAGATAAATCTGTTGGTGTATACACCCTAAAAACCAGTGGTGAGCCTCTTCGTGGTGTTGGAACAGAACTATCTTATGATGTTATAGCAGTATCATTGCTTATTCATTGGAATAATAATGCAAATGAAACAGAGGTTTGTGCAAGAACTCTGTATAATAAACTTCGCACAATTAAGAATGTTACAATAAATAATTCTAAAGTGTATCTAATTCAGCTACTGACACCTGAACCAATAGATGTGGGTACTGATAATGAGGTGTACGAAAGAGTTATTGAGATGAAAATATTTTTTGAAAGAAAGGAAAATTAATTATGGCAAAAACAACAGGTGTTTATCCTTGTTACGAAAATCAGTTTCAGGTGAAAACAACGGGCGCATCAGGCGCCTATGCCAATATTGCTGATATGACAAGTTTTAGTGTGGCATTTGATAACGGTGTACAGGAATGGAACTCATTTGACCAAGAGGGCTGGACTAGCAGACTGGCTACTACTAAGGGCATTACAATTACTGCAAGTGGTAAGCGTAATGTTGGTGATGCCGGTAATGATTTTATAGCAGGTCTTGCCTTTAAAAATGGCAGAGATTTATACACAGATTTCAAATGGACATTTCCGGACGGCACCGCGGTTGAATTTACAAATGCGGTTATCAATGTAACATCAAACGGCAGCGGCGAAACAGGTGATGTAGCACCGCTTGAATTTGAAGTTATGTCAAACGGTAAACCTAAAGTAACACCGGCAGCATAAGGAGTGACAAAAATGAGTAGAATTATTGATATTACAGAAAAACTTAACTTTGACGAAAAGCCAAAGATTAAGATTAAGGACAAGACTTTTGAAGTAAATGACAGTGCAGTAACAATGCTAAAGATTTTACCTAGTCTTGAAGATTTAACCCCAAGCAAACTTTATGATTTCTTTGAACTTCTATTTAATGAGAAAGACAGAAAAGCAATTGAAAAAATGAACCTTAACCTTGAAGATTTCTCTCAGGTCATTATGTCAGCAGTTGAGCTTGTTGCAGGTACTGTTGAAGATAATGAGGGGGAAACAGTGACCCCGGCTACGACTTAATAGATGATTTTGATACTATAATTTCATCTTTTAGGTCGGAGTATGGGGTCTCTATCCGCTCAGATGAATTTAAGACAATGCCTTGGAGTGAGTTTGTATCCTTGTTATCCGGATTGGGTCCTAACACAAGCCTTGCTAGACTTGTAGAAATCAGACTTGAGGATGACAAGGATATATTAAAAAACTTCACTCCAAGTCAGCATAGAATACGCAATCAATGGCGTTATCGTAAAACTAAAGAGGTTACCCAGGAAGATGTTGGCACATTTCTTGAACAAATGAAACAAACATTCATATCCATGTCAAAATAGTGTTGTATTTTTTTGAATTTTGCAATATAATATCCCTATAGTACTAAAAGGGGTGCAAAAAAATGAAAAAGATTTTAGCAATTGGATTAATTTTTGTTTTGGTGATAGGCACATTGTGTAGCTGTGATGTTGAAAGCAACAATAAAAAGCCATCAAAAGAGCACAATACAAGTAAAGTATCACAAAAACAAAAGGATATTGATGGATATGAGTATGCTGTGTATGATAAGTTTAACTCCTATGCAGAGGATAACGGATTAAAAGGTACTAAAATCTATGTAAAAGGTACTGTTAAGAGTGTTATTGATTATGCAGACTCTTGCGAACTGTCGATAAAGACAAGTGATAGCGAAAGATGGATTGCATCATTTGTATATGCCAGTTATACCGACTTAGCAAATGAGTTGTTTGACGAACAAGAGGTTACTTGTTTTGGTACCTATGGCGGATATAGTGATGCTTTTTTGATGCCAGTAATTTACATAGATAAGGTACAAATTGGCAGTAAAACATACACTGCTGAAGACATTGAAGAAGGCGAAGATGACTTTGCAGAAGAAAAAACTACAACTGTCCAACCTACAAAAAAAGCAAAGCCCAAGCAAAAGAAGAAGAGTACGAATCAAGTTATCTTTAACAACAGAGGCATAAAGCTAACATTTACCGGTACTGCAAAAAATGAGTACGAAACTGGGCTGAAATTTCTTGTGGAAAACAACTCAAGTCAAGACTATACAATACAGCTAGATGATGTATCTGTAAATGGTTTTATGATTGAGCCTACATTTTCTTGTGATGTAAATAAGGGCAAAAAGGCAAATGATATTGCTTGGTTTGATAGTGACGAGCTCAAAGATAACGACATCAACAAAATAAATAAAGTCGAATTTTCTTTACAGGCTTTTAATTGGGATGATGATTCTAACGATTTTAATTCTGCAAAAATAACATTAGTTTTATAGTTTTTAGCCACTCTTTAAAGGGTGGCTTTTCTTATGCGTATATCAAGTGGTGTACGCATTTTTTATACCCATTTTTAAGGAAGGAGGTATGCTAATGACAACAGCCGGACAAATTGGCATTGATTTAGTCCTTAATTCAGCAGGATTTAAAAGGCAATTGAAGTCCATTAATTCGGTGGCTAATAGTGCAAGTAACAAAATATCATCTAATTTCAAACAAATAGGTGTGGCAGTTGTTGCTGCTTTCTCCGTAAAAAAGATTGTTGATTTTGGCAAGTCTTGTGTTGATTTAGGTTCTGACCTTGCAGAAGTCCAAAATGTTGTTGATGTGACATTTAAGAGTATGTCAAGTAGTGTTGACAAGTGGGCTAAAAGCGCAAGAACGCAATTTGGCTTGTCCGAAACAATGGCTAAAAAATATGTGGGTGCTTTTGGCTCTATGGCAGAAGCCTTTGGTTTTAGCGAAAAACAGGCCTACAATATGTCAACAGCTTTAGCAGGCTTATCGGGTGACGTAGCGTCATTTTATAACATCACGCAAGATGAAGCATACACAAAGCTAAAATCGGTGTTTAGTGGTGAAACTGAAACGCTGAAAGATTTAGGTATTGTGATGACACAAAATGCCTTGGATGCATATGCACTTGCTAACGGCTACGGAAAAACAACAAGTGCAATGACAGAGGCGGAAAAAGTTAGTTTGCGTTTTGCCTTTGTACAAGACCAACTAAAAAATGCTACCGGTGACTTTGCAAGAACTCAGGATAGCTGGGCTAACCAAACTAGGATTTTACAGCTTAGATGGGAGAGTTTTAAGGCTACTATTGGTAAAAGTTTTATAGCTGTGATGAGCCCACTGATAAAGACTTTCAATGTATTCCTTGAAAAAATTAACGAGTGTGCTGACTCTTTTAATAACTTTATGTCAAAGTCATTTGGTATTGATTTAGGTAATTCAGCCAGTAGTACCGGACAAGCAATGGCGACAACGGCAGATGAAACTGACGGACTTGCAGACAGTCTTGACAATGCTAATCAAAAGGCCGAGAAATTAGCCGGAAGCCTTGCGAGTTTTGATAAACTAAACATTATTACTCAAAATACTTCTGTGCCTGAAAACAAAACGCAGAATCAGAGTTTACCATCAAATTTAGTAAATAACAATTCTGCTGTGGATAAGGCTAAAAACAAAGTTAATGCATTGGCAAGGTCATTAAAAAATCTTGGATTTGATAAGGTTAAAAAATCTGCTAGCCTAGCTTTTAAAAACATCCTTGACGGCATAAAGCAAATTGCGAACTCGTGGAAAAATGTTTGGGGAAACGGAACCGGTAAAAGGCTTTTAAGTCATATCAACAATCTTTTATCAACTGCATTTGGGATTATAGGAGATATTGCAAGTGCTTTTACTCAAGCCTGGACTAAAGCAGGCCTTGGAGATAGTGTAGTCCAGTCAATTGTAGATAGAGTGGATAGTCTTATCCAGCTTATCGATACCGTCGGAAGGGATTTTCGACTGGCGTGGAATGACGGAACAGGAGAAAGAATATGGTCAAATATCCTTGAGTATGTCCGTAATACAAATAATTGTGTTGCTACCTTCCGCAGAAAAATAAAAGAGGCGTGGGACAAAAATGGGACAGGAAAGAAAATTTGGGGTGATATCCTCGGTATAGTAGAGAATATAACAGGTTTTCTTAAGGATATGGCTAAAATCCGTCTTGATTGGCTTGAAAATCTCGACCTATCGCCGTTACTCAAGTCGGTAGAAAAGCTGTTGGGAGCCTTTAGGAGATTGTCAAAGGCTTGTGGCGAACAATTAAAGTCAGCATATAAAAACGTGCTTTTACCTCTTGCAAAGTGGACCATTGAAAAGGCAGTACCTGGTCTTGTAGATATGTTGGGGGAAGCACTTGATTTTATAGGTGATGTTGTAAACGAAATAAGTCCGTCTACATTAAAAGGTATAGCGGTTGGGATTGCCGCTGTAGGGACCGCTGTCGCGGTATTTAAGACCGGTAAAGCAATTTCAGACGGTATTGGGGCTGTTTCCGGCGCACTAAAAGGTTTAATGTCGGCAATTGAGGCACATCCTGTTGTTGCTGGTCTTACGGCTGCTGCAAGTGCTATTACAATGCTTGTTGGTGCTATTAAATCAGCCAACGAAACAAAGATGCAAGACTTAGGTTTTACACAAGCAACAGAAGAGATGTCCGCCTATGTGGATGCAATAACAAATTGCAAGCAAGAAATTAATGACTTATGCGGTGAAATGACAAGTTCCTTAACCGAAACTTCCAATAATATGGGCGTTATTGATAGATATAAGGACAGGCTTGACAAACTACTCCAAAAGGCTAATTTATCACCTGAGGAGCAGGCAGAACTAACCACAATTGGGGACTATTTTTCCAAAAAATACCCGGAATTTAAAAAAGCCTGGAACAAATATATCAAGAAAAATAGTAACGGAACAATAACGATTACCGGCAAAATTGATAAAGTAAAAGAAAATCTTGATGGGCTGATTGAAAAATATAAGCAAGTTGCAGCCGCGTCTGCCTTATCTTCGTTATCCGAAACTAACACCGAGGGTATTGTAAAGGCACAAGGAAAATTCACAAAAGCCGCACAAAGTTACAAAGATGCAGTAGGCAAGTTAGCAGAATTTGAAAGCGAATGGAACCTATCTGGTAATAAACAAAAGAAAGCTTTATATGATGACCCAGGGTACTATGTTTGGCATAATAGAGGCTACTATCTTGACGCTGATGATGGTCATGTTGTACAGACAACCGGTAAGCAATCAACTTTATCAGACTTACGAGACCAATATGACAAACTGAAGAAGAAAGCAAGTGAGGCAAAACAGGCATACTTAGATACTTCAAAATCTACAGCCCAATTAGAAAAGGACAATAGTGATTTGTCAAAAATGCAGGCGGTAGTTAATGGCAACTATAAAGATGCAACAGCTGTCCTTATGGCCTATAATGCAAGTCTTATTTCTTCAAGTGATATTGAAAAATCAAAATGGAAATCCCTTAAAAATCTGCGTAATGTTGTAAAAAAGTCTGGTAAAAATGCAGTTTACGGTTACACAGATGGGATAAGCAGAAAAGAAATAAATTCAGTCGCTAAAAAGGGTATTGAAATGGCGGGGGGATTTATTAAGGCCCTAAATGGACCGTATGGCCTTGACGAACATTCGCCATCCAAGAAAACTAAAAAATCAGCAAGGTATGCAGTGCTTGGTTTTAATAATGGTATCACTGATAACCTTAAAACAATGAAAAAACCATTACAAAAAATGCTCAATAAGATTAAATCACCTTTTAGAAATGTTGGCACTTGGTTCGGCAATATATTTAAGGGTGCGTGGAATGCTATCAAAAGTGCATTCTCCGGTGTAGGAGATTGGTTTAAAAATTTGTTTAACGGAATTATTAAATTTATTAAAGCACCTATCAATTTTTTAATTGATGGCCTTAATACACTTATCAAAGGCGTTAATAAAATAAGTTTTGATGTACCAAAGTGGGTACCGGGTATTGGTGGTAAAAAGTTTGGCTTTGACATCCCACAAATCCCTCATCTTGCAAAAGGTGGTCTTGTAAAAGCTCCAACCTTAGCAGTAGTAGGTGATAATATGGGTGCATCATCCGGTAACCCTGAAGTAGTTTCACCTCTTAATAAACTTAAAGGTATGATTCAGGAAAGTTCAGACAATGGGGACACAGAGATACTTTCACAGATTTTACTGTATCTAAAGAGAATGTATGAAATGTTTATTATCTTTAGAAATAAAGGTGGCAATACATATGAATTTGTTGCAAAAATTAACGGTAGCGACATTTTCAAAGAGATTGTTAAGCAGAATGAAATGTACAAGAAAAGGCATAACGGTAAGTCAGCATTTGTATAAGGTAGGTGGTTATATATGGCGAACTATAAAGGTTATCTAATTGCATTTAATAAAAACATATTTCCTAATAAGTGTATTGCTGAGTATTCCACTACACCAAACCAAAGAATGGAAGTATCTGCTGAAAGAGATAATAACGGTGACTTGCAAAGAAAAACTTTATCTAATCACAAAACTAATATAACTTTTTCCACTCATATTCTTTTTCTTGATGACAAGATTAAGATACAGAATATTATCAATAAAGGTATTGTAAATTCTACACAGAGAAAGTGTAAGGTTGAATATTGGAATGATGAGGAAAACAAATACAAGGAAGGTTATTTCTATATTCCTGATGTGGAATTTTCAGTAATGGATGCATCATCAAATGACATACAGTACAACCCTATTACATTTGAATTGATTGAATACTGAGGTGATGTAGTATGTATATGTTTAGCGAGAATAAAGCTGAGGACCTTGAAATTAAGAAGAAACTTCTGGAAAATACAATATCAAGAAATATTCAGATTGTCTTTACAGATACAAAAAGCATTTTACCAAATGAAAATATTGTATTTGATAGCCTTGAATTAACTAATTCTATTTGTGACGATAGCACACTCCGTTTTGGTGGGTGTATATCGTCACAACTTACTTTTAGCACTATTAATTTTAAGGAGCAATTAGTAGGTAGAGAAATCAAAGTGTACATAAAGCAAAGTTATTTGGATAATGTTTATCCGTCAAAAGACTTGTACCCATCCGGTGAACTTTATCCTTGTAAAGTAGTAGATAAGTCAGCTTGTATCTTTACTGGAACTATTGATAGTGCAAAAAGACAACAGAATAAAACTATTAAAGAAGTTACTGCTTATGATAACTTTTATCTAGCCGGTAAAATTAATATTTACGCCTGGTTCTTTGGTTTTGCAACTTACTCTCCAAATGCAACAATTAAAGATTTAAAAGAATGTGTAATTGATATGTGCGAAGAAAAAGGTCTTATTGTTGACAGTAACTTTTATGGTAGTGAAGATGATAAAAAACTTTCTTTATCAGCCATCATTGTAAAAGAAGTTTATAACGGTAAATTAACAGTACTTAATTTACTTCAAGATTTGTGTGAATGTTCTGCAAAGTTTGCTTTTTGTGATGGGGAAGGAAGTATTAAGTTTAAGAAGTTACCACAGGAAAAGGATGTAACAAATATTTATACTGTCGGCTATTACACAGACTTGAATTTTGAAGATTACACAGTTGCTAAGATAACTAAAGCAAGATTTAAGTACAACAAGGATAAAACCTACACAGAAAATATAGTAACCAAATCAGGTAAACAAAATTATTATGATGGTGATAACAAATTTATCTCTTGTAATACAGAGAAAACTCTTGTTAGTAAATTTATAAGACCATCAGGTGCAGTTTATGGTGGATGGATGTTCTATGAATACCGACCTTTTAGTGTTAACCTGTTTGACCGTTGGTGGCTAGAACCTGGTGATACTATACAGTTAAATACAGGAGTAGAGGACACTCCAACAATTACAAGTACAATTTTTAACAGAACCTTATCCGGAACAGTTGGCATTACAGTCCAAGTAAGTACAGAAAGTTCAGAATATCAAGGAGATGATGATAAACAATGGGTTACAACTTAATTAATTGGGAGAATAGTCCCAGTAAACAAACACCAATCAATGCAGAAAATTTGAACCAAATGGATGAGAATATAGCTAAAGCTATTCAAGGTACTAGGTTTAATTTTTCTGCAACCTTCACTTCTGATGGTGTGCTAAAGAACACAACATCAACGGAAGCATTAGGTACAGGTAGTTTTGCAACAAGTCAGACAGATATTGTAACAGTATTTGTTGCAGATAATGTTACAAAAATTAATAATGGTGCTTTTAGTGGATGTACCTCACTAAAGACAATTTATATTGATAACACAGTTGGCAATGTGGATATTGTGAGTGGTTCAGTACCATCAGGTGTTAGTATCGTGTACTCAAATGATGATAACTTCATTAATGTAAATGAACTATTAGCAAGTGCTATTAGGTCGCTGAAGAAACAAGTAAATGCAGATAAGTCTGATTGGGAGAACAGAGCAACAAGTATTGAAGAACAAGCCTCATCAGATAAATCAGAACTTTCACAGGCAATTCAAGGTGTGAAAGAGTCAGCGCTTGAAGAATTTGCAAATGTAAAAGCTGATGTATCTACGAATGAAAAAAGCATTGAAAGTCTAAAGGCTGATAAGCTTGATAAAGCTGATTTTAATAGCTATAAAACTAGTAATGATAATGCAGTTAATAGCAAAGTGGATACTACTGATTTTAACACTTATAAAACTGCAACAGATAAAGCAATTGAAGACAACACAAAATCTATCAAAGCTAATACTACTGCTATTGATAAGTGTGTTACAGATATTGCAAATAACTCAGTTTTAATCAATCAAAATTCAATTAAAGCCAAAACAGATAAGTCAACTAGCATTGTACTTAATGATAGTAGTGATTGTAACATTGTTGGGTTAACTTTGTACGGTAAATCAACTCAAAGTGCAATACCTACACCAACAAATCATGTTGATATTAATAATATTAACAATCCGAGTATCACTTTTTCAAATGATAGTGATAGTCAAAGTATTAATATTCAATGCACATTAAGAGGTATAGGAAATGTGTGTGATACTCTAACAGTAAATAGCAATGGTACAGGTTACATAACACAAAGATTATTTGCTGAAAGAATCACATCACAGAGAAAGTCAACTAGCCTCGAATGGAATTATTCAAAAACAACAAACAGATTTTTCAGAAACGACTACTCATATTCATTTGATGTGAAAGACAACAAACCTTTGATTTTATGCAGTCATCTTGATGTAGGAGAAAATGAAAAGAATACTGCTTTTGATAATTCAATAGGTTGGATAAATGTCGGTGGTGTTGGAATTGCAATCAGAATGACCGAATTTGATGGTGATATTGCAAAATTTAAAAAGTGGCTTGATGACAATGAAGTGTATGTTGTAGCACCACGGTCAAAACCCATTACCGTTAATTTGTCAAAAGATGAAGTAGATAAAATACTGTCACTTCATACCTATTATCCTAGTACAAAAATTAGTGCCGATACTGATTTTGAAGTAACTTACATTGCAAATACAAAGAATTATATAGACAATAAAATCCTTGAAGTCGCTACTGCACTAGTAGCACACGAAAGTGAGGTGATGTAATAATGTTTAATCTACACGATTTTGTAATCAAAACTCTGTCTACTATGAAGAATAGACTTGATGAGTACCAAGTCAGAGCATACGCACTAAGCTGGTATAGTAAGTCAGTCTTGACAGATGAAGATATGCTGACTATCGACAGTTGGTACACAGTTGAAGAAACTGAAACAACTAACGAAGATACAGAGAACTCAAACAGTGACTTTGAAGATGTCACAACAGATAAGGAGAATTAAGATGAAAGAATGGATTTGTACTGCTATTGGTGCAGTAGGTGGACTTTTTGCATGGTTGTTCGGTGGTTGGGATACTGCTCTGGTAACACTATGTTTATTTATGGCTATTGACTATGTGTCAGGTCTTGTTGTTGCAGGTATATTCCACAATAGCAAGAAAACATCATCAGGTGCATTAGAAAGTAAAGCCGGTTGGAAAGGCTTGTGTAAAAAGGGCATGACCCTATTATTTGTGCTAATTGCGTATAGGCTTGATTTAGCAATTGGCACTAGTTATATAAGAGATGCAGTAATCATAGGCTTTATGGCTAATGAACTAATCTCTATCGTAGAAAATGCCGGTTTAATGGGTTTACCATTACCGGCTATTATTAATAAGGCAATTGATGTATTACAGAACAAAGGAAAGGATGATAACTAATGTCAACAAAGATTGTAGATGTAAGCAGATGGAACAACACTGTTGATTACAAAGCGTTAAAGAAGAAAGGTATTACCGGTGTAGTAATTCAATGTGGTTATGGTATGGTGTCTAGTCAGAAAGACCCATACTTTGAAAGCAACTATAAAAAGGCAAGGGCAAATAAGATGCTTGTAGGTGTTTACCATTACAGTTATGCAAAATCTGTTGCAGAGGCTAAGGAAGAGGCAAAAGTCTGTCTAGGTTGGCTAAAGGGTAGAAGTTTAGATATGCCTATCTACATTGATATGGAAGAAGAGAACCTAACATATCTAGGTAAGTCAACTCTAACAAAAATCGCAACAGAATTCTGCAAAACAATCGAAAAAGCCGGATATAAAGCCGGTGTATATGCTAATGCAAATTGGTTCAAAAATAATCTGAATTATAGTTCGCTAAAGAAGAATTACAGTATTTGGTTAGCACAGTACTCTAGTACTAAAGATTATGATTGTGACATTTGGCAGTACACAAGTAAGTATATTGTTAATGGCAATACTTTTGATTGTAATATCTGCTATAAGTCATTTGGTAAGACTATGATTACCACAAAACTAAAATGCCCTATTTATAACAAGCACTTTATTGATAAAGTAGGTAATGCAAGTCGTGTTCTATTTACTGTGCCAAAGGGTACTAAAGTACAATGGCTAAAGGATATGGGAGACGGTTGGAGTCAGGTTCGCTATAATGGCAAAACCGGCTATATGGTCAATACAAGACTTAATAAGTTAGGTCTATCTAAGTATAAAACTATTGTAGTAGGCAAAGGTTCTACATACAAAAGAGTTGTCAAGGGTAAGATTAAATATACAAAACAACTTGATAAGGACAGAGAATTTAGAATTATCTGTTATATTACAGAGGGCAAGTACAAGGGCTACTATTATATGTACCGTAACTTAAAGTATTATTTGATTAAATAAGAATTAACGCTAATAATTAATTTTTAAAATTTATCGTTAATGTTTTAAATTTTGAATGTAATTTTTAAGGATTTTAACACTTGAAACTTGTTATTTTGATTGTTAAGGCATATTTTCAAAACTTTTTAAAAATTTGAACTTCATTTTTAAACAATTTTCAAAACTATCAAAGAGATTTTCTAAACTATTGAAATGTTTAATTAAAGTTTTAAAAGCTAAAACAAAATCAATTTTTCGTGCAAAACTATACCCCAACTATCATAATAATCGATGGTTGGGGTAATTTTATTTGACAAACAAAAATAAAACTGCTATAATAATAAATAGAACAAATGTTCTATGACAAAAAACATGCAATTTTTTATTGTTTTTCTGTTATTATATTGTAGCAGATAACATCAGCGTGGCGATATGACATGCATAAATAATACAACAGTAAGTTAGGCCGTGATCTTAACTGTTGCGAAATGGCCAATTGGGGAAGGACCAATATGTTATCTGTTTAAATAAATGCAATTTTCAATGAATAATTTGAAAGTTGCATTTTTTTGTTTTGCCACATCTACGTTGTAGATAGAAAAAATCTTATTAAAAATATCGATCTTGTGTTCATAGGTAGAATTGAAGATTCTGTAAAAATCTTCTTTAGAAATACTATCTGTTTTTGAATAATTCTTAATTTTAAGTGTTTCTGAGTCTTTTTTTGAAATACCAGCTAAAAACCAGCTTTCAATTTCTCTTTCTACCAAGAAAAGCTTATTAGGTTCACAATTATTGTATTTATTTTGAATTTCCTTCTTTTTTTTGTTTCTGTCTTTTGAATCAGTATCTGCAAATAAAATATAATCTGCATCATCCATAGATTTAATAGAGTTTATCAGACTTTTCACTAGTGTATTTTTCTTTTTAGCATAAGTGTAAGTTCTTATATTAAATTTACTTTGCAGTTTTCCTAATAGCCATTTAAAATATTTTTCGTCATCTGGACCCTCAATAATTATGTACAAGGTTTTACATTCCATATTAATCCTCCAACAATCCTGATGAAAATAATTCATCTATTCCCATTTCATTTTCTAAGAATATTTTAACTCTTTCGCTGTTAGCAGGTTTAATAATTTTTGAGAAACCACATTTGTCTCTTTGAACTAAAAATAACGAATTAATATCAGCATATTTTATTAATTCAGGTGTATGTGTTGTTATAATTATTTGTTGTTTTTTTGAACTTTCCTCAGCCATATCAATTACTTTTGACATAAGTTGTGGATGTAAATTTCTTTCTGGTTCTTCTAAAATAACTGTTGGATTATTTTCAAAATATAATGCTATGATAATTGCAATTATATTTACGGTTCCGTCTGAAAGAAAATTTGCCCGAAACATACTGTTAGTGTAATTTTCTGTTACTGAATATGTAACAGATTTATCATTGTTAGTTTTTGCTGAAACACTTTCAACAAAAGGTAAACAATCCTTTAAGTAATTAATTAATGTTTCTTTATTCCTTTTATTTTTCAATATTTTTTGTAGTATTGCAGCCATATTTGAACCATCTTCTTCAAATTCATTTTTTGTTGTAATTAAAGATGATCTTTTAAGTAATTTTGAATCAAAGTCATATATTTTAATAAAGTTCTTTACACTAGTTCTGAACATAATTATAAAATACATTTTATTAAGAATTAATTCTTTTTTATCCGTTTCGTTATTTATTATATTAATTACAGGTTCTAAAGAAACTTTAATTGAATTTTCCTCTATAATTTTTTTACATTCTTTTGAAATAAATTCTTTAATTTTTCCAGTTCCCGATTGATTGATTTTATATGTGATAGGTATATCCACAGTATCATTTTTATCATTGTTTAGTGTGATATGATTCACTAATGTTAGACTATCCTCAATTATGTTATAGTCATTTCTATTCTTTGGAAACTTAATTTTAAATGTATATACAATTTTAGAATATTCATATAACTTTTCGATAGTGTTATTAGGTACTAACTCAAATTCAAATACTAAGGGCTTATTCTTTTTTATCTTATTATTTAATAAATATTCCCATCCACCAGATAATGAGATTGCGTCACTAATTCCATACTCTACTATGTTTGAAATAAATCTAAAAGCATCTATGATATTTGATTTACCTGCAGCGTTAGAACCGATAATAATTGAGAAATTATTTAGTTCGATATCTTGTACTTTGTAACTTTTAAAGTTTTCAATATGTAAGTGTTTAATTAACATAATATTTACCCCTGTATATCATTTCAGGACAATTATAACAATAAAAATGGACTTTGTTAATATTTTGCACTTAATTTCTACATTATTGCTATAAATACAAATATATATGTGTGCAAGTTTAATAAAATTTATTGTTGTTTTTCATTTTATGATAGGTTATTAATAAGCTATCATAACATTTGGAGTATGCACCCCCATATTGTGTAATTATAATTTTGGCAAGTTTTGGGTTAGTTTGTTTTATTTTGATAGGGTACTGAAGTCTTTTTTCATACACAAACATTTACTGCACCTCCCAAGGCCAAGGTCCTTTTATCCATTGAACGGGACTATCAGCATCTTTACTCAGTAGTGGACCGTATTCATCTTCAAATTTTTCTTTCAGTTTTACATATTTATCATTTAAGTCATCAAATTTAGCCATAGCATCTGTTGAGTCAGGGTGAGTGTCTAGAAAAAGTCTGATTTCAAACATTGCAAATGCTACGGAACTTAGTTTCTTAAGCAGAATATCTCTTTCAGTCATCATTTTTGCCACCTGTACATTTAGAACCGAAAAATGGTTTGTGTAGGGTAGGGAACATTGTCCCTGCCTCAAAACCATGTGCTACTGAATAAAATTTTGGATTGTTGCTTTGATATGGCACATAAGCCATAGCTTCTGTATAATCAGATGGTATTGGTGATATACCATAACTCTTAAAAATTTCTTCTACCAATGTAATTCTCCTTTTTCTAAATTAAGTTCTTTAAAACTCATTTATATAATATGATTAATATATTGGTATTGTGAATTAGAGAATTGATAAATTTAAAAAAATATATATTATTTTGTAGAAAAGTATTTATTTTTTGTAGAATATACTGTATAATGCTTATGTAAGTTGTAAACATTTATGTAATATATTATTTTAAAATTAAAAGGAGCTTAATTATGGGTCTTATAAAAGCTATTGCCGGTTCAGCAAATGGTGTTATGGCTGACCAGTGGAAAGAGTTTTTCTACTGCGAGTCAATGCCAAAAGATGTACTGGTAACAAAAGGTGTTCACCGTACTGGTAAGCGTTCATCAAATACAAAGGGTACAGACAATGTTATTACTAACGGTTCAGTATTAGCAGTTGCTGACGGTCAGTGTATGCTAATTGTTGAACAGGGTAAGGTAGTAGATATTTGTGCAGAACCGGGAGAATATATCTTTGATAGTATGACAGCTCCAAGTGTCTTTACAGGTGGCTTAGGTGCAGGTATCTTAGATACTTTTAGAGATATCGGTAAGCGTTTTACTTTTGGTGGCGATAAGCCTTCTGACCAAAGAATTTACTATATCAACACTAAGGAAATCCTTGAAAATAAGTTTGGTACACCAAACCCAATTCCATTTAGAGTAGTTGATAAAAATATTGGTCTTGATGTTGATGTATCAGTTAGATGTAGTGGTGTTTACTCATACAAGATTGTAAACCCAATTCTATTCTATACAAATGTTTGTGGTAATGTTCAGGGTGACTATACTCGTGGTGAGATTGACTCTCAGCTAAAAACTGAGTTTATCTCAGCTTTACAACCGGCATTTGCAAAGATTTCCGATATGCAGGTTCGTCCATCAGCACTACCGGCTCATGCTGAAGAACTTTCTGAGGCTATGAATACTGCTCTAACTGCAAAGTGGGCACAGTTAAGAGGTATTCAGGTAATTTCAATTGCTATGAATCCTATTACACTTCCACCTGAAGATGCCGAAATGATTAAACAGGCTCAGCGTACTGCAGTTATGCGTGACCCATCAATGGCAGCAGCAACATTAGTTGGTGCTCAAGCAGATGCTATGAAAGCAGCAGCAGAAAATGAAGCCGGTGCATTTACAGGCTTTTTGGGAATGGGTATGGCTCAACAGGCAGGTAACGCCGGTAATGTAAACGGTCTATTCCAAATGGGTCAGCAACAACAGGCTCAGCAGTATGCTCAACAACAAGCACAAATGCAACAGCCTCAGCAACCACAACCAACTCAGACACCACAACAAAGTGCCGGTGAAGACAGTTGGGTATGTTCTTGTGGTACTACAAATACAAGCAAATTCTGTACAAATTGTGGTAATAAGAAGCCTGAGAATGACGGTTCATGGATTTGCTCTTGTGGTGCAAAGAACTTTGGTAAGTTTTGTACTGAATGTGGTTCTAAGAAACCTGAAGAAAAGAAAACTTTCCGTTGTGATAAGTGTGGTTGGACACCTGAAGACCCAGCATCACATCCAAAGTTCTGCCCTGAATGTGGGGATATTTTTGATGACAACGATATTGTAAAATAATTTAATTAGGTAATGTAGGAGAATAGAATATATGGCAGATATGCTTGAGTATAAATGTCCCTGTTGTGGTGGTGCAATTAACTTTGACAGTAAATTGCAGAAAATGAAATGTCCTTATTGTGATACAGAGTTTGATATGGAAACTTTAAAGTCATATGATGAGGACCTTAAGAAAAATACACAGGACAATATGAATTGGGATAATTCCAATGAACAAACATTTACTGATGAAGAAACAGAAGGTATGTCAGTTTATGTATGTAATTCTTGTGGTGGTGAAATTGTTGCCGATGAAAATACCGGTGCAACAAGTTGTCCCTATTGTGGCAACCCTGTTGTGTTAAAGGGTAGATTCTCAGGTGACCTAAAGCCTGATTATGTTATCCCGTTTAGACTAACTAAGGAAGATGCTATCAAGGCACTTTCTAAACATGTTAACAAGAAACTAGTTCCAAAAATCTTCAAAGACAAAAATCATATTGACCAAATTCGTGGTATGTATGTGCCATTTTGGTTATTTGATGCTGATACGGAGGCTCATATTCAGTACAAAGGTACAAAGGTAAGACATTGGAGCGATAGTGACTATGATTACACAGAAACCAAATATTACCTAGTTGGCAGAGGTGGTAATGTTGGCTTTACTAATGTACCGGTTGACGGTTCAAGCCAAATGCCTGATGACCTTATGGAAAGTATCGAACCTTTTAACTTTGATGAAGCAGTAGATTTCCAAACTGCTTATTTAGCAGGTTACCTTGCTGATAAGTATGATGTTACAAAGGAAAACAGTATTAACAGAGCTAATCAGAGAATTAAAAATACTACCGAACAGTTGTTTAGAGAAACTGCAAGTGAGTATTCTTCTTTAATGACACAGAGTTCAAGTGTGCAGTTCCAAAACGGTACTTCAAAATATGCACTATATCCTGTTTGGATACTTAATACCTCTTGGAATGGTCAAAATTTCCTATTTGCAATGAATGGTCAAACCGGTAAAATGGTTGGTGACCTACCTATTGATTGGGGTGCATTTTGGAGATATTTTGCCATTATTGCAGGTTCTATAGCAGCAGTTATTATTATAATTGGCTTGTTATATAATTTACTGTAAGGAGGTACTAAAATGAAAAAAAGAGTTGTTTCAATTATTTTTGCAATTTTTCTGGTATCATTGTCTGTACTTCCTGTATTTGCAGAAAGTGAAGGTGCCAGTACATATGGTAGGCTTGTAGATAATGCAAAGCTACTATCAGAAGATGAATATAGTCAATTAAAGGAACATATTGATACTGTATCAGAAAAATATACATTTGATGTTGTTATTGTTACCGAAAAGTCTATTGGTGACAAAACACCTACAGAATATGCTGATGATTTCTTTGACTATAAAGGTTATGGTGAGGGAGATAATCACGATGGTATTCTTTTCTTGCTAGATATGGAAAATAGAAAATGGGCTATCAGTACAACAGGTGCCGGTATTCCATATTTCACAGACTATGGTCAAGAAAAAATTATGGATGATGTTAAGCCATATTTAAGTGATGGTGAATACTATGATGCATTTGATACATTTGTCACAATGTGTGATGACTATATTAATAAGGCTATAACTGATGAACCATATGATGTAAACAATCAGCCTAAGACTATAATTCCAATATACTATATTATATTCGGTGGTGTAGGTGTAGGTGCTTTAGTTGGTTTCATTGTTGTACTTATTATGAAGTCAAAGCTAAAGTCTGTTCGTATGCAACCATTAGCAAATAGTTATGTAAAGAGTGGTTCATTTAATGTTACAGAACGCAGTGACCTTTACTTGTACCGTAATATAAGTAAAACTGCTAAACCAAAGGATAATGATAGTAGCAGTGGTGGCTCTAGTACACATACTAGTTCATCAGGTACTTCTCATGGTGGTTCAAGTGGTAGCTTCTAATTAAATAATTATTATAGAAAGGCAGTTTATACTGTCTTTCTTTTTTACAAATTTATGGCATAAAAATACCGACCTAACTAGACTGATTCTAACTTAGGTCGGTTATTTTAATTAAATTTGTTTTACATAGGGAGTGACTCTTAATCACTTATTAAAAATTATACATTTTCTGCATCAATAGCTTTGTCCTCAGCTAAACTTTTTTTAACATCAAGCAGTCGTTGATTTTTGCTACCTCTAAAGTGTAGCATTAAACTTCTTTCAGCAAGAATAAAGGGACCATCAACAAGATAGTCAACTTCCTCCAAAAGTTCTTTCCATTCAGGATGAGTGTCAAAGGAAGAAACCAGCTTTTCGAATGTATAACCTGTGTAACAGAAAACATTATATCCGTTTTCGTGACACATTTTAGCTAGTTTTGCAAGTGGCTTAGCTTGTGCAAATGGTTCACCACCGGAAAAGGTGAGTCCTTGAAGTAGTGGGTCTTTCTTAGCAGTATTGATTAACTTCTCGATTTCACAATCAAAACCACCCTCAAAGTCCCAAGTTTCAGGATTATGGCAACCCTCACAGTGGTGAGGGCAACCTTGTGTGAAAACTGTCATTCTAATTCCGGGACCATCAACGATAGATTCCTTAATTACACCGGCAAGTCTGACTATATTGTCAGCCATTAAATAGCCTCCTCACAGTCAAGACAACCACAATCAGTTGTTAGTGTGTGCTTTACTCTGTCTTCAACTTCAGCTCTCTTAGCATTGTTGAAACGGTCAACGGTACCTACAAGATAACCGGTAATTCTTCTGATTCTTTCAAAGCCCTTACCTGATTCTCCTTCTTTTCTGCCACACTTAGGACAAACATCACCGATAATACCTGTGTGACCACATACAGGGTCTCTGTCAACAGGGTGGTTAATAGAACCGTAGCCAATGCCTTGTTCCTTCATATATCTGATAACTGATTCAAAAGCATCTAGGTTTTCTGTTGGGTCACCGTCAAGTTCAATGTAACTGATGTGACCACCGTTAGTTAGGTTGTGATAAGGAGCTTCAATTCTAATCTTATCAAATGCTGAAATATTGTAGTAAACAGGTACATGGAAAGAGTTAGTGTAGTAATCTCTGTCTGTAACACCTGGGATAATACCGAACTTTTCTTTATCAATACGAACAAATCTACCTGATAGACCTTCTGCAGGAGTAGCAATAACTGAGAAGTTTAGGTGATACTTTTCAGTAGCTTCGTTCATCTTCTTACGAATGTAACCAACAATTTCAAGACCAAGTCTTTGGCTTTCTTCACTTTCACCGTGGTGCTTACCTGTAAGGGCCTTTAGACATTCAGCAAGACCAATGAAACCACAAGTTAGTGTACCATGCTTTAGAACTTCTCTAACTTCATCATTAGGGTTTAGCTTGTCTGAGTCTAGCCAAATACCTTGTCCCATTAGGAATGGGTAGTTAAGAACCTTTTTCTGACACTGAATTTCAAATCTTTCCAGTAGCTGGTCAGTAACAAGGTCAACCATTCTGTCTAGCTGTTCAAAGAAGAAGTCAATGTTCTTGTTAGCAAGAATTGCAAGTCTAGGTAGGTTGATAGAAGTAAATGATAGGTTACCTCTGCCGTATGTAATTTCTCTTGTTGGGTCGTAAACATTGCTCATAACTCTTGTACGGCAACCCATATATGCAATTTCTGTTTCAGGATGACCAGGCTTATAGTAAGGTAGGTTAAATGGAGCATCAATAAAGCTAAAGTTAGGGAATAGACGCTTAGCAGAAACCTTCATAGCTAACTTGAATAAATCATAGTTAGGGTCACCCGGATTATAGTTAACACCTTCCTTAACCTTGAAAATGTGGATAGGGAAGATAGGAGTTTCGTTGTTACCAAGACCTGCATCTTCAGCAAGAAGGATGTTCTTAATAACAAGTCTGCCTTCAGGAGTTGTGTCAGTACCATAGTTTAGTGATGAGAATGGAATCTGAGCACCTGCTCTTGAATGCATTGTGTTTAGGTTGTGGATAAGTGCTTCCATTGCCTGATATGTTGAACGGTCAATTTCCTTTTCAGCATGCTTCTTAGCAAATCTCTGAATTTTACCACCAATTTGTTCACCATACATTTCTACAAGAATTGGAAGTTCAGCCTTAGCATATTCTTCACCTGCCTGTAGAGAAGGTTGGTCACCACTGATTTCTTTTGCCTTTTCAATAATTTCACTTGCAGTAGCAACTGTTTCGTCAATGTCATCAACTTCTGCAAGTAGTTCAATAGCTCTTGCTAGGTTCTGACGATATAGCTTAACATAAGTTTTCTTAACACCCGGAGCCATACCGTAATCAAAGTTAGGTACTGACTGACCACCGTGCTGGTCGTTTTGGTTGCTCTGAATAGCAATACAAGCAAGTGCTGAGTAAGAAGCAATATCATTAGGTTCTCTTAGATAACCGTGACCTGTAGAGAAACCACCCTTAAATAGCTTTACAAGGTCAATCTGACAACAAGTAGTTGTTAGTGTTAAGAAGTCAAGGTCATGAATATGAATGTCACCATCTTCGTGAGCCTTAGCGTGTTTAGGGTTAAGAATGTACATTTTGTAGAACTGCTTAGCACCTTCACTACCATACTTAAGCATAGTGCCCATTGCAGTATCACCGTCAATGTTAGCATTTTCTCTCTTAACATCATTATCTTTAGCTGATTTAAAAGTTAGGTCCTCATAAATCTTCATTAGCTTTGTGTTCATTTCTCTATGTCTTGTTCTTTCAGCTCTGTAAAGAATGAACTCCTTAGCTGTTCTTGCATGACCGTTTTCAATCATCATCTTTTCAACAGTATCCTGTACATGTTCAACTGTTGGTGCAGGAATTTTCTCAACATTTTCAATATAGTCGCATACCTTGTTGGCTAAATCCTCAGCTTCTTCATAGTTTGAGCCACCAATTGCCTGTGCTGCCTTAAAAATCGCATTAGTTATTTTTTCAATTTCAAATGGTTCTTTTCTACCATCTCTCTTGGTGATTTCAGTAATCATTTCGTTCCTCCCATGTAAAATATCATATATTGTAAAACAAAATCATCAAATTACCTTATGTAAATTAAAAATAAATAAAATGTTTGTTTTTTTCGTGCTTTATTAGTATATGCCATATATTGTGTTAAGTCAACCGTTATTATTACCAATTTAACGAATAAATTTTATGTAATTTTATAAATCCTAGAATTTATGGGATTTACAATAGATTGTGTTACAAAATTGTAAACACACAATATATAGTATAGGCGTTGTAAAATGTTCAATAGTTAAAGTATAATATTCTTATTAGGAAATAAACATCTTACCTTTGTGGCAATATATAACATACACCACAATATATAGTTTCACAAAAACTTTAATCATTCTTGAAACATTTGTGTTTCTATATTATAATGTAAGTTAGAACTTTTGAAAGGAAGTATATATGAAACTTTTAGTTGTTGACGGAAATTCAATTCTAAACAGAGCTTTCTATGGAATAAGATTATTGACTACAAAAGATGGTCAGTTTACTAATGCAATATATGGCTTTTTAACAATGCTACTTAAAATACAGGAAGATGTTACCCCTGATGCTGTGGCTATTGCTTTTGACTTAAAAGCACCAACCTTTAGACACAAAGCATATGATGGGTACAAATCTAACAGAAAAGGTATGCCTGAAGAACTACATCAGCAGTTGCAACCTTTAAAGGACTTATTAACTTTACTTGGCTATACTATTATAACTAAGGAGGGTTATGAGGCTGATGATATTCTGGGTACACTTTCTCATACTTGTAAGATTAATGGTGATGAATGTGTACTTGCTACAGGGGATAGAGATTCACTTCAACTTATTAATGATAAGGTAACAGTAAGACTTGCATCCACTAAAGGTGGCAAGGCTAATGCTATACTTTATGATGAAAAGAAGATTATGGAGGACTATGGTGTAACACCAAGACAGCTTATTGAGATTAAAGCTATTCAAGGTGATTCATCAGACTGTATTCCCGGTGTTCCAGGTATTGGACCTAAGGGTGCAGGTGACTTAATCCAAAGATTTAATAACCTTGACTATATATATGAAAACCTAGATACTATTGATATTAAAGATGGTATGAGGAAGAAACTTCGTGAAAACAAAGACAGTGCCTATATGTCACGAATGTTAGGTGAAATCAAGCTTGATATTCCTATTGATACTGATATTAATCATTATCTTGTAAATTGTACTCAGCCGGATGAGGCATCAAGAATGATGGCAAAACTAGAACTTTTTTCCTTAATAGATAAGTTTAAGCTAAAAGAAGTTGAGTCAGCAGAGGAAACTCCTAAAGAAAAGAAAAAATATTCTTTAAATGAAAAAAATACCATTGATTTATTAGGCAAAGAATTGTATATTTATAGTAATAGCAAAAGTAAAGGTGATATTGACTATCTATATATAATAGAAGAAAATGAAATCATCAAAACTACTGATGTTGATACTGTACTAAAAAGTGAAAACAAAAAGTATGTTTATTCTTCAAAAGAATTATTTGCTTATGCTGATAAAACCGGTTTTGAAATCAAGAACCTTGTTTTTGATGTAACTTTAGCATCATATTTGTTAAATCCTAATTCAAGTTCATATGATATTGATAAGTTAAACGGTGAATATGAAGTTGAAACTTATGATGGTGAAGATGAATTCCTATGTAATATTGCACCAATGATTGATTTGTGTAATATTCTTGAAAAGAAAATAGAACAGTGTAATCAAAAAAAGTTGCTTAATGAAATTGAAATTCCACTTTCAAATGTACTAGCCAGAATGGAGAACCTAGGTTTTGCAGTTGACAAGCAAGGAATTGAAGATTTTGGCAAAATGTTGAAAGAAAATATTGAAAATCTTAAGTCAGAGATATATAATTCTGTAGGGAGAGAATTTAATATTAATTCTCCTAAGCAACTTGGTGTAGCATTATTTGAAGATTTAGCTTTGCCTTGTAAGAAAAAGACTAAGTCAGGTTACTCTACAAGTGCTGATGTATTGGAAAGTCTAAAGAATCAGCATCCTGTAGTCAGTATGGTGCTACAGTACAGAACATTAAGTAAGCTAAATTCTACTTATTGTGAGGGATTGTTAAAGGTTATCGGTGATGACGGCAGAATTCACTCATCATTTAATCAGACAGAAACCAGAACCGGTAGAATTAGCTCAACAGAACCTAACCTACAGAACATTCCTGTAAGAACCGAACTTGGTAGAGAAATGAGAAAGTTCTTTACTGCAAGAGAAGGTTGGGTACTTGTTGATGCCGACTATAGCCAAATTGAACTTAGAGTATTAGCCGATATTTCCGGTGACAAGAATATGATTGATGCTTTTAAGAATAATCAAGATATTCACGCAATTACTGCAAGTCAGGTTTTCAATATGCCACTTGACTTTGTTACCGGTGAAATGAGAAGTAGGGCAAAGGCAGTTAACTTCGGTATTGTTTACGGTATCGGTGCTTATTCTTTGGCTAAGGATATTGGTGTAACCAATAAAGAGGCTAAGAATTATATTGAGTCCTACCTAAAGCATTACAGTGGTATTGATAAGTATATGCACGATGTTGTAGAAAAGGCAAAAGATACAGGTTATGTTGAAACTGTATTTGGCAGAAGAAGATATTTGCCTGAACTTTCTGCAAGTAACGGAATGACAAGAGCTTTTGGCGAAAGAGTAGCAAGAAATGCTCCAATCCAAGGTACAGCAGCAGATATTATCAAAATTGCAATGATTAAGGTTGATAAGCGTTTAACGGAAGAAAACCTTGAGGCAAGACTTGTATTACAAGTACACGATGAACTGATTGTTGAGTGTCCAAGTCATGAGTCAATGAGAGTTGCAATGATTCTTCAAGAAGAAATGGAAAAGGCAGTGTCACTTTCTGTGCCACTTGTTGCTGACTCAGCAGTAGGCAAGACTTGGTATGATGCCAAAGGTTAATGATATAGTTATTAAATAGTTTAGATATTATAGAGAATAGAGAAAAGTTTTTAAGCAGGAGGATATTTTATGAACTGCGTTAAATGTGGTAAGAAAATAAACGGTAGTGAAATGTTTTGTAAAGTGTGTGGCACTAACAACAAGGTTACTACCGATATAGTTAATAGTGCCATTGATGGTAACAAGGAGTCTTTATCATTCCTTTATAAACTAACATATAAGGATATGTACAAGACAGTTAAGTTTGCAGGTTGTCCTAAGGATAGCATTAATGAAGTAATGAAAGACAGCTATGTTCTGGGCTTTAGCAACCTATCAGGACTTAGCCATCCCGATAGATTTTCTTCTTGGATTGACAAGATTGCAATTTACCGTACAATCAACCAGCTAAAGGATACTGTTGTAGATTCTTTCCCTGTGTCAGACGGTGAAGATGAAGAAGTTGAGTTTATTCCTGAAATGCTAAAGGAATTGCCTAACAAACTTGTAGGTGAGAAAAAGGCTAAGGAATATATTGACAAAATCCTAGGTGCTTTATCTGTTGAACAGAGAATGACAATTGTTATTTTCTACTATAACAAGCTAAGTATTAAGGAAATTTCTCATGGTACAGGCTGTTCAGAAAACACAGTTAAGGATAGACTTAACACAGGTAAAATGGCAGTTGAAAAGCAAGTAGAAGCATTACAGAAAAAGGGTACAAATACTTATGGTCTTGCACCTATTTCTTACTTACTACTTTTATTTGAAAGTTTCAACAACATTAAGGGTGAATTTGATGATAAGTCACTTCTTAATTCTATATTAGAAAATAGCACTGCTACAGAAGAAGATAATGTACCGGTTGTTAACTCTAAGAAAGAAGAACCAAAGGATGAACCTAAGGAAGAACCAAAGGAAAAATCCGATGAAGCAGTAGCACCTATTAATGTAAAGGACATTAGTTCTTTAGCACCTGTAGATGTTGATGATGAACCTACCGAAGAAGGAAATAAAGAAGATACAGATACTAAAGAAAACATTGAAGATGTAAAGGTAGAAGAATTATCCGATAAGGAAGATAATTCTACTGAAGAAAATAAATCTGAAAATGTAGAGGCAACTAAGGTTATTCCTACAGAAGAAATTAAGGAATCAACACTTACTCTTGATGTACCACTTGATACTTATGAACTTGGTGCTAGTACTGATAGTGATAATCTTGATGTTGAAAGCAATTATGATGTACCATCTCATGCTATGGATATTGATGATGATGACTTTGAAAGGGAAGGCAAAAGCCTTGGTTTCAAAATCGGTATCGGTGTTGTAGTATTTATTGTTGTTATTGCTTTAACAGTAGCAGGTTACTTGTTCTATGATTACAATTATAGCGATGACCCAATTATTAAGCCTGAAACAACTACTCAGAGTACTACAGTTAACACATCAACAACTGCACCATCTTCAACTGTACCAACAACAGTTGACCCTGATAAGGCAAAGCTAACTAATGCTGAAACAGTAAAGATGATTAGCTTACTACTTCCAACTGATAGCCACCATACACCTAACTTTGTATCAGCATCAGCAAGTGACTTAATTGATATGTGTATCAATTCAGCTACTAACTCAGCAAATGATGAAAACGCAAAGAGCCTTGTGGGTGACTTTAAGAAAGACAGCAACGGTTTCTATATTAAGAAAGATGATGTTGTTACAGCAGTAAAGAGTGTATTTGGTAAAGATGTAAGCAGTAGTAAATATGATGGTGCTTACAAGCTAAAGGATAATAAGTTCTATACTGATAATCCGGCATCAAGTGATGCTTATAACCATAGTTATAAGATTGAAAAGATTATCACAGATGACGGTAATGCACTAAATGTTTACTATACTTATTATGACAATACTGCAAAGAAACTAAGATACAATCATGCCGGTGTTGTAAGAAATAACGGTGATACTGATTATCCATTCACTCTATATGGTAGTGAAGAACTAACAAAGAGTGAATATAAGGATGCAATCGGTAAGTAAAAATATTGCAAAGAAATAGGGTGGACAATTTGTCCACCCTTTTACTTTATAAATTTTAAACTATTAGATAAAGTGTGTATAAATTCTTTCTTCATACTTTGGAAGTCCAAATTCCTTTTTGCCAAGTTCAATGCTTTTCATAAGAAATGTCATATTCTGAGCAAGAACCCTCATAGTCTGTTTACCCTCATGGTCAAGGTCTGCTTGACCTTTTTCTCTGCCATGAATACTGTTCCAGTATTGACTTGGTGCAACAGGCATATTTGAAATTGTAAAGTACTTGTTCAGTTCATCAAATGTAGCTGAACAACCACCTCGTCTAGCACATACAACACTAGCACCTACCTTCATACTTTTATCAAAGTGAGTGCTATAGAATAGTCTGTCTAAAAATGCAATTAGTGTTGCATTAGCTGATGCATAATAAACAGGACTTGCAATAACAAGACCGTCTGCCTTTTCAAACATAGGTGCAATTTTGTTTACTTCATCATCAAAGATACATTTGCCTTTTTCGTAACAATAACCACAAGCAGTACAACCTCTAATATCCATATTGCCGATTTGTACTGTGTTAACTTCAATATGGTTTTTCTTAAAAACAGTTTCCATTTCGTTAAGTGCAATAGATGTGTTGCCGTTAACTCTGGGACTGCCATTAATCATTAAAACTTGCATACTATTCTCCTTGAATGAAAATTAGTCTATATAATAAACATACTCATCTTTTCTTTTAGCCGGTGTAGGTTCTTCACAATCTGCATAACCTAATACACAATGACCGATACCCTCATAGTCACCACTAATGCCAAGTGACTTTAACAGTTCTTTGCCTTCTTCACTTTCAAATTCTTCCTTTGCTCTGTGAATCCAACATGAACCAATACCTAAGTCATGTGCAGCTAACATAAGGTTCTCCATAACCAAAGTACCATCATAGATATAAGTAGGTTTTTCCTTGTTAGCAAGTACAATTAAGCATACAGGTGCATTGTAGAATGGGTCAAAGTTTTCATCCTTACCCATAATAATGCTATTCATTTTGGATAGCTTATCTCTAACTTCCTTGTTAGTAACTGCAATAATAATAGGGGACTGAGCACCTCTGCCGGTAGGTGCATATGTTCCGGCTTCAATAATTTTATCCAAAACATCCTTTGGAATCATATCTGACTTAAACTTTCTGATACTTCTTCTTGATTTTATAGCTTGTAATGTTTCCATTATAAATACCTCCTTAGTTTCTATTATTATTTTATCATTTTACATTGTTAGTTACAAGGTGCTTATATGTGCTTTTCACATAATTTTCAGGTTGAAAATGAAAAAATTTGTAAAAAACTAGTGACAAATGCAAAATAAAGGTGTACAATATAGACAATAAATATTTTGATACGATATATTTTTTATAAGGAGTGTTTAATATGGCAAATAGATTTGTCTTAAATGAAACAAGTTATCACGGTAAGGGTGCAATTCAAGAGATTGCTACAGAAGTAAAGGGCAGAGGCTTTAAGAAGTGCTTTGTTTGTTCTGACCCTGACCTTATTAAGTTTAATGTAACTAAGAAAGTTACAGATGTTTTGGATGCAAATTCTATTGATTATGAAATTTATTCCAAGATTAAGGCTAACCCAACTGTTGAAAATGTAAAGACAGGTGTTGAAACTTTCAAGGCTTCAGGTGCTGATTGTATTATCGCTATTGGTGGTGGTTCATCAATGGATACTGCAAAGGCTATCGGTATTATTATCAAGAACCCTGAATTTGCCGATGTTGTTTCTCTAGAGGGTGTAGCCCCAACAAAGAACAAGTGTGTTCCTATTATTGCAGTTCCTACAACTGCCGGTACTGCTGCCGAAGTAACTATTAACTATGTTATTACAGATACTGAGAAGAACAGAAAGATGGTTTGTGTTGATGTACACGACATTCCTGTTGTTGCAGTTGTTGACCCTGATATGATGAGCTCAATGCCTAAGGGACTAACTGCTGCTACCGGTATGGATGCTCTAACTCATGCAATTGAAGGTTATATTACTGCCGGTGCTTGGGAACTTAGTGATATGTTCCACCTAAAGGCAATTGAAATTATCTCCAAGAACCTTCGTGGTGCAGTAGAAAATACACCTGAGGGCAGAGAAGGTATGGCTCTTGGTCAGTACATTGCCGGTATGGGTTTCTCAAATGTTGGTCTTGGTATTGTACACTCAATGGCTCACCCACTAGGTGCAGTTTATGATACACCTCATGGTGTAGCTAATGCTATTATTCTACCAACAGTTATGGAATATAACGCACCTGCTACAGGTGAAAAGTATAGAAATATTGCAAAAGCAATGGGTGTTACAGGTGTTGACGATATGTCACTTGATGAAGCAAGAAAGGCAGCAGTTGATGCAGTAAAACAGCTTTCTCAAGATGTTGGTATCCCTGAAAATCTAAAGGATATTGTAAAGCCTGAGGATGTTGACTTCTTAGCACAAAGTGCTTATGATGATGCTTGTCGTCCGGGTAATCCAAGAGAAACTTCTGTTGAAGAAATTAAGGAACTTTATTTATCCCTAATCTAATTATATTCCTCCAAAGAATTAAAATGAATAAATGTTAAAAAAGATAATTTTATATTTCTTTTGTTCCTACCTCTTATAGAAAAGGCCTCTAACTTTTTTAGTTAGAGGCTTTTTCATATATAGCTTATTAAATTATGTGTAAAATCAGAACCACTTTTTCTTTTTAAAGAAAATTATACTGCCCACCACAATAACAATGCATAGTGCAATTACAATAGGGTAACTGTATTGGTAGTGAAATTCAGGCATTTGCAAGTTCATACCGTACCAACCGGCAATTAAAGTCAAAGGTGAAACAATAACAGTGATGATTGTTAGAATTTTCATAGTTTTGTTAAGTTCAAGGTCAACCTGAGATTGATATGTACTCCAAACTTCTGATGCGTAACTAAGCAGGTTATTTGTCTTAGAATATAGTCTGTCCAGCTTACTGTCAATTAGTGAAAACTTTTTTAATGTTGATTTGCTATAAAAACCATTTCTGTTTTCTGAAAGGTCAGCTACTAGGTTAAGCAGTAATTCATAGTACATTTCAATTTTCATAAGGTGCTTTTTGATAATAAGCATTTTCTTTGCCATATGCTCATCAATATTATTGTCAAAAATTTCAGACTCAAACTGTCTAAGTTCTGCACCAATATCCTCAAGGTGAATTAAGTCACCACGAATAATTCTCATCATAAAGTGAAACAGTACTGTATTAATATTGAAACCGTTAGGAAAGGACTTCATTTCATCCATAACAGAAATAACATAGTTGTAGTCAGTTGAATAAAAGTCAAGGTGACCGTTAGTAATAATTATATATACGGGATTGATTTCATCTTGCAAATTTTCAATGTGAATGTGGTTAATGCATATAAGGTCAAAGCCATCATAGCTTTCAAACCTACTGTATGTTCTTGATGCCATATAGTCGTCAGATAGTTGCTCACTATGGGCAACAAATGGATTCACACCTTCTTTAAGTTTTGAAACTGTAATCAAACTTTCTTCCTTATGCTCGGTTCTTATAACTTTTCCATCTAATATTGTGTAGTACATTTTCAATCACCACCTTATCCATTATATGTTTTTTCAACATTATTTTCAAGGTGGTTTACTTTATTTCACTTTTATTTAATGACGAAAAAAACTGCATCCTACTGTTAAGTAGAATGCAGTTAATTATTGATTTAGATTATTACAATACTTCTCTAATAAATTATTAACTAATCATCAATAATATAACTATTAGGGTCGCACTCATGATATACTAATTTGTTACCAAACATATACATATCAATATAATAATCTTTATTTGTAGTCTTAAAGAATACAGATGGTTTGCTACCTCTGGTTTTTGCATTAACAATGTAGTATGAACCATCAAGGGAGATATTAAAATATACCTTGTTATTATAGAATAAAGCATCATTAATCCAATAGCGTTTCTTTCCTGTATAGGATGTGTTGGTTACTTTATATATATCACTTATAGCACAAAGTTTATATTCTTTGTCAGTACCTGTACGCTTATAAAATACTTCTTCTTTTTTGCTATTTAGCTTACTATAAATAACACTACTACCATTATTAGAGTTATAGTACTTATAAACATTCTTTGTAACAATTCTTCTTACATCCTTTTTGTCAAGGCTCTTAAGATTGTTGTTCTTGTTTATATAGTACATATAGTTCTTTGTAACATAAATCTCTTTTGCAGTAAATGTTGTCTTTTTACCATTAGCAAGGTTATAGGCTTTGTTTTGATAATAAATTTTACCATTAAATACATTAATGTTTGTTAGATTATCGCTATACACTTTAAAAAGTGTAGTAAGCTTATTGTTTCTGAATAATTTAACAGTGTAGCAAAATTTATTAACTTTTTTGTTGTATGTTTTTTCATAGAAAATAGCACCGGAACCATAGCCACCTAATAATAGAACATTACTGATTTTGCTTTCCTTTACTTTATAAAGAACCTTTTTGTTTTTTCCGTTAAGGTCAACTGTTTTGATTTGATATAGATAGTCATTAAAAATTTCTTTCTTTATACAGTAATATACCTTATCTCCTCTAACATAATATCCAAAAATACCTTCATATCCATATGGGGTATCATACTTATCAAGAGTAATATATTTATTTCCACTATTCTTGTAATAAGCAAATGGTCCCCAAAAATCAGTAGTTATTGTACCTTTGCTGAAATTTAATATATCATCATATGTTGCAACATAAGTATTAGGAACTGTTTTAGCCTTTTTAGCAGAAACAGAAGTAGGAATAATCATAACAGACATTGCCATAATTACGGATAATAAAATAGATAATAATTTTTTCATAGTTAAACCTCCTTTATAATCAAATGTAACATTCCACAATAATTATCCAGCCATCGGACTACCTTTTAAACCTTTCAAAATAAATACTGTCAATAAATCACGAACATTGACAGTCTAATTACCTTTCTATATATAACACTATTTAACTTAGCAAAAGGTTACATAATTTTGTAATTTTTTATAAGTATTTTTTCTTAGAATGTATAATTAAGTAAAAGTAAATGGTCTGTATTTCTACAGACCATTTTGCTATAATACTATTCATTTAATCGTCAATAATATCTGTATCAAATGGATCGTATAGATTATATTTGAAAGTATTATTGAAAATATATGTATTAATTTCGTATGAATAAGGTGCTTTATAATAAATCTTAGGAGTTCCACCTTTTATGCCCACAGTAACAATATGACTATATTTAACATTATAATCAGGAAGAACTAGAACTCCGTATGTTTTATCAGCTTTTCCTTCGCCCGTTGTGAAATAAACTTTGTTTTTGTGTAATATAGCTGTGCCTACTACAAACATATTCTTATCAGATTTTCCTACAAGATTTTTAATATCATTTTCAGAACAAAGTCTGATTTCTTTGTTTGTACCTGTTTTTTGATAAAAAACTTCTTTTTTATCTCGGTTTAGTTTACTGTAAATGACAGTTTTGTTGTTGTCAGAGCAATAATAATATCTAACTTTCTTTGCAACAATTCTTCTTACACCATTTTTGTCTAAACTCTTAAGGTTATTGTTCTTGTTAATGTAATACATATAATTTTTTGTAACATAGATTTCTTTAGCAACATAACTTGTTGATTTACCTTTTGCTAAATCATAAGCTTTATTATTGTAGAAAATCTTACCACCAAAAATATTTATACTTGAAAAAGAAATAGGTGTGTAGAATTTGATAAGTGTATTTACCTTTTTGTATCTAAACATTTTAATAGTGTTAAGAACTTTGTTTTTCTTTTTGTCGTATTTTTTTTCATAAAAAACAATACCGGAGCCATATCCACCGATAATATCAAAATAATCTGCTACTGATGATACAGAACAAACAGTTTTTTTATTTTTACCATTTAGGTCAACTGTTTTAAATTGATATAGTGTATCTTTTTTTCTTTCTTTCATAAAGCAATAGTAAACTTTACTGCCTCTTACATAGTAACCATAAATATTTCTATCGTTACCCTCATCATTTCTTTTACATTTGTCAAGAATTATAGTTTTTCCATTAATTTTAGTTAAGCGTAATACAGTCTGAGATGAATCAGAATATGTGTATACAGTACCCTTATTTGGAACATATATTCCTTTAATACTAGGATTATCACACCAGTCTGCAACATATGTATTAGGAACTGTTTTAGCCTTTTTAGCAGAAACAGAAGTAGGAATAATCATAACAG
>OGKA01000312.1_pt1 | contig 56711 bp, 46 predicted proteins | sample 1572211 | NCBI WGS metagenome assembly OGKA01 (sample SAMEA2582125, study PRJEB24529) | metagenome | biome: Human gut stool | place: China | collected 2011 | reverse complement strand
TCTTGGTATATGGGATGGAACAGCGGGCTGTGGAGAGTTGGGACGAACTACATTTTGGTGATCCCAATCCGTATGCCTCATTGCCTACACTCAATATCTATACCTACGATCTGGGACGGCTGCTCCATGAATTTGTAGATGAGGATGTCGCCTTTAACTTCAGGGAATTTTTTCGGGTCAATGAATCCGGCGGTTTCTGTCATGAAAAAGATGTGCTGGCTTTTCTGAATCTTCTTACCAAGGAGGACAAGGCCAGCCTTTATCCATATGCCAACGAGGAATATCGAAATATTTTCCGCCATACCCTCTGGATGGTGCCTGGCGTGAAGGAAGCAAGGGCACTGAGTGCCATGCTCCAGACACATCCGGTGTTCCAGCATTTCAAGGTGGTCAATGTAGCCGGTGACGGTGATCAGGACGAGGAGAGCCGTGATGCCCTGGAAGCCGTGGAACAGGCTATCGGAAAAGATCCGGATGCTACACGGACCATTACCCTTTCTTGCGGACGACTGACGACCGGAGTAAGTGTAAAGGCATGGACTGCCGTATTCATGCTGTCCGGTTCCTATAATACAGCCGCATCCAGTTATATGCAGACCATCTTCCGCGTACAGACACCAGCCACCATCAACGGACGGATGAAGGAGCAGTGCTATGTTTTTGATTTTGCTCCTGACCGTACCCTGAAAGTGATTGCCGAAACAGCCAAAATATCGTCCAAAGCCGGAAAAACTTCACAAAGCGACCGTAAGGCTATGGGTGAGTTTATCAATTTCTGTCCCATCATATCCATTGAAGGCTCACAGATGAACCGCTTTGACGTACCCCGTATGCTGGAACAGCTGAAACGGGTATATGTGGAACGTGTTGTTCGTAACGGGTTTGAGGATAACAGTCTGTATAACGATGAACTGATGAAGTTGGATGATTTGGAACTGCAAGAGTTCGATGACCTGAAAAAGATTATCGGCCAGACCAAGGCTATGCCCAAGACCAACCAGGTGGACATCAACAGTCAAGGATTGAACAATGAGGAATACGAGGAAAAGGAGAAGCTGGAAAAGAAAACCAAGAAGGAACTTACGGAGGAAGAACGGAAACGGCTGGAAGAACTGAAAAAGAAAACCAAGAACAGAGAAGCGGCCATTTCCATACTCCGTGGCATATCCATCCGTATGCCCCTGTTGATTTATGGTGCGGAACTGAGTGATGAGAATCAGGAAATCACGATTGATAATTTCGCCTCACTCATTGACCCGCAGTCATGGGAAGAGTTCATGCCAAAGGGAGTGACCAAGCAGAAATTCAACAGCTTCAAAAAATACTATGATCCGGAAATATTCTGTGCTGCCGGAAAACGAATCCGTGCAATGGCCCGCGCCGCGGACAAGCTGAGTATAGAGGGACGAATCGAACGTATTACGGACATCTTCAGTACTTTCCGTAATCCGGACAAGGAGACGGTACTTACTCCGTGGCGCGTGGTAAACATGCACCTCGGTGATTGTTTGGGAGGATATAACTTCTATGATACAGAGTATCAGAATGTAATTTCCGAACCACGATTTATAGACAAGGGAGAAGTTACCGCAGACGTTTTCTCCCCTGAGTCCCGTATTCTGGAAATCAATTCCAAATCCGGACTTTATCCGCTCTATATGGCATACGGCATTTACCGTGCAAGGGTAAAGGCTTCTCTTTTCGCTGTAGAAACAGTAGAAGAGCAGCAGGCTGTATGGGATAAGGTCATAGCTGAGAACATTTTTGTCATCTGCAAGACGCCGATGGCAAAGAGTATTACCAAACGTACACTCGCCGGATTCCGTAAAGCAAAAGTAAATACAAGATATTTTGAAGATTTAATCAACCAGATTAAGAACAAGCCGGAAAACTTTATAGCCAAAGTTGCCAAAGGTCATTCTTACTGGAAAGCTATAGATAATGACAATATGAAGTTTAGTGCAATAGTTGGCAATCCGCCATATCAGGTTATGGATGGAGGGGCTGGAGTAAGTGCGAAACCTGTTTATAACTTATTTGTTGAAATAGCTAAACTTATAAATCCAACATATATGTCTATGATTATGCCATCTAGATGGTTTGCAGGAGGTAAAGGGTTGGACTCATTTAGAGCAAATATGTTGTCAGATAAACGAATTCACTATATTTTTGATTATATAAATGCAAAGGATTGTTTTCCGACGTCAAGTATTGGTGGTGGAGTAAATTATATATTATGGGATGCTAATTACCATGGGGATTGTTCGATTACAACAATTCAAGGATCTGCGCGTGACACAGTATCGCGTCCATTAGATCAGTTTGCAGTGTTCATCCGCTATAATCCTGCTATCCATATAATCCAGAAATGTCAATCAGATAAAACCTTTGCCTCAATAGTAAGTACACGTAATCCATTTGGCTTATCATCAAATATTAGAGGCGGTAAATCAGGAGATCTTCGTTTAATATCAAGTGAAGGTGTATCATGGCTTCCTAAAACTGCTGTTTCATCTTCAAATCAACTACTTTCAAAATACAAAATTCTTATGAGCAAAGTAACAGCTGAACATGCAGGTGAACCTGATAGAAACGGTAAATTCAGAATAGTTTCAAGGACAGAAATTATAGGACCAAATGATGTTTGTACGGATTCCTATCTGATTATTGGTGCTTCGGAAGATAAGTCTATTGTTGAAAATGAATACAAGTATATTCAAACTCGTTTTGCCAGGTTTTTATTAATGCTGGCTGTATCTTCTATAAATCTTTCTCCTGATAAGTTTCAGTTTATTCCATTGCAAGATTTTACGGAAAGATCTGATATTAATTGGAATAATAATATTTCTGATATAGACAAACAGTTGTATATCAAGTATGATTTATCAAAAGAAGAAATAGCTTTCATAGAAAAAATGATTAAAACCATGCAATAACGGATTAAAAAAACGGAATGAATTTATAGTATCCTGCGTACTCTAAGATCGGTAAACAATAAAATTGATAAACAGAATTCCATCAGTTAATTAATGGAGTTCTGTTTATCATAAAATCGAATATTAGGAGAACTTATAAAATTCTATTTTTATTTAAGTGCCTACGAATTTTAGAAAGTGACAGTTTATTGGATAAAAGCTATTATGGGATTAAGTGGCTAAGAGTGTTTTTAATTTCAATATAGTTTCATCTGAACCAAAATTTGGAGAAGCGCCAAAGAGCCCCTTCAGATAACTTCTTTCAAGTTCTTTATCAAATCGTAAGCTAAATTTTTCATCTAAGCGATTTAGCGAACTCACACCATCTTCATTCTTTTCTATTAGCCATATTTCATCCCTGCGAAGTAAGTCTTGATCCATTAATGTACTTTCATGGGTTGTAAAAATGAGTTGTGTAGAAATATTATTGGAATATTTGAAAAATAATTCTATTAATTTTCTCATTAACGCTGGATGAAGACTACGTTCCATTTCGTCAATTACAAAAACTTTATCTCCTTGAATTAAATCTAAAATAAGAGGTATGTAATCAAATATACGTTGCGTGCCATCACTCTCGTCTCCTAATGAAAAATATTCTTTTCCTTCCTTGTGAATTATATTATGAATGGTTTGAAGCTTTTTCGCTTTGATTGTACCGTCTGCAAACGTAATAAGGTATAAATTATTCTCAAATTTTAGTGAACCAAATGCTTCTGCATTACTAGATTTTGACAAATCTGTTTTGATAAATTGTTTCATTTCTTGAGTTATACCTAACTTGTCAAATTCAACATCAATAAGATCAATTGTTTGGATACCAGTATCAAAATATCGTAATAACTCGCCAAAACCTTCTTTTAACTGCTCATCATTAACAGCTTTCAACATTCCTCCTTGTTTATATGGAGTGTCAGGAAAAAGAACTTTCAAAGTATCAGCAAACCATTTGATTACTTCCCACAAGTCTTCAATATTGGAAACATTATCTCTGAGATTACGGCTAATAACCTCATGAAGAAATAATTGGTGTTGAGGTGTAGCTTTAGCAAAGAAAAACAAGAACTGCTTTTCTTCATCTTTAGGATTTAATTTAGTTAAATAAGATATATTGAAAATCTCTTTTGTAGTAATATCTCTATTGAAAATTATATATTCTGTTTTTCGAGTTATTTTTTTTAGCCATTCCTTCGAAATTCTTTCTGCATTATAGCTAAATCCATACTCATATTTTTTATTGTTACATAATATTTGATAAATGATGGTTGTATCTTTATTCTTGCATTCAGAGCTTAAAAGAAAAGGATGATACTCTATTAGTGTTTCTGCTTGTGTACCCAAAAGCACAAGTCTCTTGCCAAGCTCCAATGCTTTCACAAAATTACTTTTTCCTCCTGCATTGGGGCCAAACAAGGCAGCAGATTTTAGAATCCAATGTCCTTTTACAGGTTCAACTTTATGCTCTTTATTTTTTGATCCTTTGCCAGGTTGAAGTTTGAAAACTTCTCTGTCTTTGAAAGAGAGGTAATTCTCTACAGTGAATTGCTGTAACATATATATTGTATATAAAACGGTGCGACCGTCATTATTAAATTATCGACATGGTGCAAAAGTAGCGATTTTTTCTCATTTAATGAAGTATATACTAATAAATATTTTATATAAGGTGATAAAGATGTGATTTTTTCTCATTTCGAAACACTTTTGTTTGGATAACAAAAAAGAATATACTACATTTGCATTTGAAAATTAATAAAAAAGAATATATGAGTATTGATAAAAACAACCATTTGAAGGAAGTGCTAGACACTCACAAGATGTGTCACGTCCAGGATTTCGTGAATAAAGTGAAAAAACGTAGAGAAGAGATTAAAGCCAAGATGCACACCCACTATGGTAGCGACAAGTATCCATCGTTTGGATCTGGCAGTTTTGCTAAGCATACCGCCACCAATGTGAAGTTTGACCTTGATTTGGTAGAGCCGTTCAAGCATAATGCTTTCGGAACATTACAGGAGATGTTTGATAGCGTACATAATTTCCTTGCAGAGGAATATAAGAATACTGGTGTGACTATTCGCAGGCAAAAGGTTTCAATCGGTGTAAGTTTCCCTATTGAAGAGGGAGATGAAAAGCCGGTTGAACTTGATGTGGTGCCTGGAAGAGAACTAAGCGATGATGATTATCTTGATTCGCATGATTTGAACCTATGTTTTAATGAAGACCATTGGGGATTCAAAAAGGGAACAAGCCAGAAAACAAACATTCAGAAGCAGATTGCCTATATACAAGGTAAGGAGAGCGAGCGTCAAATTATCCGTCTGCTTAAAATATGGAAAAAGCAGAAGGATAAGAAATACAAATCGTTTGTTATTGAACTGGCTGTAATAAAAGCCCTTGAGGGCTATAATGGTGATAAGGAGCTTTGGCCAAGGTTAAAATATACGATGGAGTATCTTCGTGACCACATTGCAGAAAGCAGTTTTCATCTTTATGACCCAGGCAACACGAACAATGATGTCATAGCAGCCATGCAAGACTACGATAGACAATCATTTAAATCGGATATGGAGAGTATGCTCAATAACATAAACTGTAATCCTGATTTCTACTTGCCTTACTACTTCAAGGCAAACGAGAAGTATTGTGGGTATAAAGAGAAAAGTGCGGGAGCCGCTTACCCAACAAGTGTAAAACGATTCGGATAGAAAAGAATATGATGACAGCAGATAGAATAAAGGAATTGATAGGTACTCTTTACGGAGTTGGTCTCGTTGATGATTTTACCATCAACGAGGCAGGTTCGTTGAAAGGGCGTATTGCCGTAGCTACTGGTCAAAACAATGCTAATTTAGAATGGGAGGTAGAGATCAGTCCTACTTATCCGTTTAAAGTAATGGGTAGGGAATCTATATATTTTCAAAATAAGAATCTGCTGGACTATCCACATATTATGCAAGGAGGTAATCTGTGTATGCATTCTGCAGAATATGAGACTGCTGAGATGCAGTTTGTGAATGACTTGAAACAGTTGAAAGAATGGGTAGAGAAATACTATGTAAGGGGAGAGAAGGATGTACACTATGAGCATCTAGTGGTGAACCATTGTCTGATTCGCGAACAATATTATACTTTTTGCTTCGCAGAGACTCAAGAAGACTTTACTGAAGGAGACTATGGGGTAGTAAATTATGCAGTGTTGCCTACAGGTCGAAAAAGTGACGCCCCCGTCATCAACTATGTAGCACAAAAGTTTGTGTCGTGTGCGCAAGTGAAAAAGAAAGAGTTCCTCTGTAAGATTAGTAAGTCCTACCAAAAATTAAGTTCATTTGACGGTGTATATTGTTTGCTGAATAACATACCATCGAAACATGCCAAATTTATTGTTGAGGATTACGATTCTATCAAAGTGTTGTTCTCACAGAGTCAGAAAAATTATATCTATAGTTTTGTGGTATCGCATAGAGGTTATACTTTCTTTCCGCTCTTCTGTGGATATAGAATTCCCGGTGGTGGTGTTTATTGGCAGGTAATGATGCTCTTCATGGATGATTTGCCGATAAAACCAGTGCGAGTTGGCACTGGCAAAGACAGAATTTGGTTTACCGATTTTAAACAAGGGCTAATCCCATGGGCAGAAACCGTGGATATTTCATATAAGTATTTCTTTGGACGTGGAGCCATACCCGAAGAACTGGCTAACAAGAAAATACTGATTATGGGCCTCGGAGCTATAGGTAGTATTGTGGCTGAGACTTTAACAAGATGTGGCGCGAAAGAAATAACGCTCTGTGACATAGACAATAAAGAGCCGGGAAATGTTTGTCGGTCTGCCTATCCTTTTTATACGGGCATAACCGAGAAAATCTTGGATATGGAGAATTTACTGACACAGATTTCGCCTCATGTCGAATGTGCCAGTTTGAAACCTATCGTCGACTTAGTGGTGAAAAAATATGCGGCAGAACATGAAGATAAAAGTAGTCTTGCGGAGTTATTTGACGAGTTTGATGTAATATTTGATTGTACTACGGATAATCAACTGATGCGGGTAATGGATTCTACGAAGACAAAAGCCCAGCTGGTTAATCTCTCAATCACTAATCACGCACAAGATTTGATATGTGCATTTTCACCTAATGTAACAGAGACCGTTTTGTTGGTATATGACTTACTTAAGCGCGATACGGAAACCGATATGTATAATCCTACGGGGTGTTGGAATCCGACCTTTAAAGCTTCATATAACGACATAGAATGTAAGGTACAATTTGCCATGAGGCATATTATCAAGATGTTGAGTCGGATGGAACCATTAAGTAATTTTTATATCACGGAAGATGATTTGAATTTAAAAATAAACAGGTTATGAAATATTATCTGGCGAGTGATGATTTGTATATAGAGATACAGGCTTCTGTGTTCAACCAAATACAGTTGCAGGCTGAGGGAGAGTATCCAAATGAGAACGGAGGGATGCTCGCAGGACGATATTCCACAGATAGACATACGGTGTATATAGAAAAGGTTATAGTGCCTATGGAGAAAACAACTAGCAGAACAACCTTTATAAGAAACACCAAGGGTATGGAAAAAGTTTGGGAACAATTGGCCAATGATGGATTGCGATACATAGGTGAATGGCATAGTCACCCCAATTGCTCCACACAATATAGCAGTACGGACTTATCAGCTATGACAGATATTGAGAAAGAAGTGAGCATTGAGAATCCATTATTACTGATTGTTAGTGTTAGTAGTGATGGGCTTAGTGGCCATACTTTCTATTGTTATAAGGATAATAAATTATTGAAATACAAAAAGATGGTAGATTTAAGAGAATTATTTCATGGCTTGCAAGAGCAGATGTTAATTAGCCTGAATGTAAATAGAAAATTTATAGACCACTCTGGTAGTAAGGGTGATGCTACAGAACAACACTGGATAGAGTTTCTACGAACATACCTTCCTGATAGGTATAAGGTGGATAAGGCCATTGTAATAGATTCGATGGGCAATGTTAGCGAACAGATGGACATAGTCATTTATGACGCAATTTATACCCCTTTCATATTTAAACAGGATGGTTTTATGTATATACCAGCGGAAAGCGTGTATGCAGTGTTTGAGGTGAAGCAGGATGTGAAAGGGTATATAGAATACGCCGCCAAGAAAGTTGAGAGCGTACGTAAACTGAAAAGAACAAGTATTGGTATGATCTCATCGGGAGTTCCTATGGCAGCTAGGAAATTGACTAAGATTATTGGCGGTATTCTAACTACAAATAGTTCGTATCGTGAGATTGATACAATAAAAAAGCAATTAATGAAACTGAATGGCTTACAAACATTGGATATGGGATGTCTCTGCGATACGGGCAGTTTTTATGTTGATTATAACGAAACTATACCTGAGGGCATAAAACCAACCCAAAGCATCGAGGATAATCGCAAGTATATTGAGCTAGTATATAAGAGCCGTACAGTGAAAGAAATTGAGTTTAGCGACAAGGATGTGTCTCTATTCACATTCTTCCTCCAGCTTGTAAGCTACTTAAAATTCATTGGTACAGTCCCTGCAATAGATATCAACGCATACCTCAAAGCCATTCATGCAAAAATTGACGAAGATATTTAAGTATAAAGGAAATAGATAATACTATTCAAGATTCATTATCATTGTTATGTGTAGAGTATGTGGCATATAGATTTAAATATTCTTATTATATCGTTTTAATATATTAATATAAAAATTATTTCAATGAAAAAGTCAGATATATTTTGGCAAACATATATGAACCTTGAGAAAGAGGTTATCGAAATGGCAAAGTACATTTTTATTACTGATGAGAAAATTATAAATAAGAGTGGTCGAGAAATAATTGAGTCGTGTTCATCGCAATTGTTAACATATTCACCACATATAGCTGACCTGCTTATACGCTGCTGTGTTCAAATAGAGGCAATCTCAAAAGAGTTGTATTTTGAACTCAATGGGCAGAAAAAAAGAGGTGATAGTACAATTAAGTTTGATGAAGATTGTTTGAAGATAATAGATATGAAATGGGAAACTCATAATAAGCGTGTACTTGTAGTTGCCCCTTTCTTTAATTTGACGAAGGATGAAAATCGGGTATTGCGTCCTCTTAAAGAAGCCCATAAACGACAAGGAACATATTGGGAAAAAGCCTATCAAGCCGTCAAACACGATAGATATTCTTGCTTATATATGGGTAATGTAAGGGCTATCATTCACGCATTAGCAGCTCTATATCTGTTAAATGTGTATTACCGTAAAGAAACTTGGGTTATTCGATATCAGGATTTAGATAAGCAGGATTTCAGTATGGGGTCTGCGCTTTTTTCTGTATTAAAGCCGAAAGCTGATCAATTGTGGGAAGGAAATAATCCGATAAAGAGTGAAAGTCCATTTGTTGTCAGTTATCAAGATGATGTTTACAAACAGATAGATAATATAAGGTGTAAAGAATACGATGATTTAAATAACTATTGGAGACAACAACCCGAATTACAAGAATCTGCATTCTTAGCTCAGTTACAAGAAGCTTCACAAAAAGAACAAAGGGTTATGCAAATTTGGGAACTAGCAAAATATAGACTCAATAAAGCCATACCACCAACATTGCCCTTCGCAGTGAGAAAAGAACATCTTATAAAAAGTGAAGCTTGGAATTGCTGGATAAATCAACATAACAAACATCTTGAGCCTGCAGAAATAACTGAAGAAAACATTCAAGACGAAATAAATATAGTTGGTGTAAGATGGGGTATGGAAATAATGAAGCGGTATCAAAAATTAGAGTGGATACCAATTGCTATGAATAGTGGATTATGCAGAATATACATACCATAAGGAACTATAATTTTTTAGGGTACGTCAAAGTGTAATCATAAAATAAATTTAACCAAGCCCGGAGAAATATTCACTTTATATTACATCTATGTTGAGAGAACCTATTGCCTGTTATTTATATATAGTGGGTATTCAGTCTTAATTGAGCGTATCATTGTGTAAATTATATGCTATTATGCATAAGAAGATGTGAAAACAGGAACCTACTTCTCAATTCAATGGAAACCTCGTAAGGCGTAAAAGTATGAATTAATGTGTCAAAAATTAACGAGAAAAATGTGCTTTATCCAATTTTTCTTTCCACTATTTACCGAGATAAAAATATATCAAATTATTTTTCAAAAAAATAATAAATATCCGCCAATAAACAGATTACAAGGACTAATATTGAGGAATCATATTCCTTCCATTTTTCAGTAATATAGTTTTGGTAATGAAGGAAAAAACATGTATTTTTGTACATGAGCAAAGCGTTCTTTTGATTAATGCAAAACAAAACAGAATACAGAATTTGTCTAGTTTCTAAATCGTTACCTATTTAAAATTAGAACCTTGCAATTTGTTCATTTTCAATTATTAAGAATAACTGTAATGCCTAAAGCAGTGGAATGTTATATGTTTTTGAATACCAGCTTTCTTTATCCATGCTTTAAGAGGATATCCAGTCATGCAACGTCGCAGTTCTTTGAACACTTTACCTGTGCCCGGTTCTCCACAAAGTGCGTATGCTTCATAACTGATAGGTAGTAGGGCTTCTGTCTGTGTCTTTTGCGTACGAAGACGAATACAATGTCCCAGATCGGGGGCTGTGCATAAGTTTTCCCACTTAAGATTCAATATATCACTGATGCGTAATCCGGTGAGACATGAGAAAAGGGATGCATTTCTTAATACAGGGATATCGCATGGGGTTGAAGCCAAAGTTTTTAATTCATCTTGTGTTAAAAACTCTTTATGAATATCCCTACTTTCTATCTTTTCAAGAAAATCATTGGGATTTTCACGTAAATATTTATCTCTATATGCAAGTTTCAAAACTCCTCGGAATAATGAGAAATAACTGGCAGCTGAATTACGGGAAACCATTTTATCTGTATGTTTTAGTTGCCTTGCATGGAGAAGATAGTCTCGGAAGCGGTTACATAGGTCAACAGTGATTTCTCCAAACATACATTTGCCATTGACAAATTTCTCAAAGTGCAGATAAACGATATGCCATTTATGATCTTTTTTACGGCATACTTCTTTGAAATATGCCATAAAGTCGGCTCTCATTTTGTGTCTGTCCATAAATCCAAATTCTTCATTGATTACAGCCTCTTGTCGGCGGCATCTGATAAGTTCGGCTTTAGCTAGGATTTCATTATTGTAATCTAGCTCAATTGCATTTTTGGGGGTTGCATAAATGTAAAATCCTAAATATTCACGTCTGCTCAGTTTCATTGTTTTAGGATTACGTACAGCAGGGTAGTAGTCCAAGTAAAGAGAGATTCGTCCGTTTCTTATAGGGCGTTGTCTTAATGTTACAGTAGTACATGTTTGTTGTCTCATAATATATAATGTATTAAAATTTATATTCAGGTTTAATTCCTATTGTGGTGATAGCAAAATAAACAAGTGTATTCCTGGTGATGTGGTTATTTTAAAGTTAACCACAGGATAACCAGTAAATAACATTAAATCGAAGGTGGAGCAAGCAGATCATCGAGCTCTTTGCGTGATATCTTGATATATTTTCCTTCCTGCACTTTACTGATATGATGCCATTTTACATAGTGATACAATTGGTCACGAGTGAGATTGTATTTTTCCATAGCTTCGGCTGTCGTATAATATTCTGGTTCAGCTTTAGCAAGACCTTTGGCAATATCTACATGCTTTTTGGAATAGAATACCTGTCGCTTGATTTTTTTCTTTGGAATAGCAAATCGGGAAACAAAAGAATATATAGCACTTGTTGTCATGCCAAACTTTTCAGTTAGATCTTCTACAGAATACCATTCCGTAATGTTGGAGTCCGGTACTTTAGATGCAAAATATTTATCAAAATGCTTAGCACTCCAGTATGTTTTTCCTCTCTTGAAAACTTTGGGTATATTTTGTTCTTTCCCTACTTTAAATATCCACGATTCGTTTACTCCATATTTACTTGCAACTTCAGCGGTGGTATAAAGATCAGTAATAGGAGTGTGAGAGATTCTATTTCGTTTTACATAAGGGGTAGAACTCATCATTGAGTCTATGTCAGACTTATGTATAATGGTAAGTCTTGTACTCAATTTTATTGCCTTCAGTTGTCCACTATAAATATAATTATATACTGCTCTTGATGTGATTCCTAGAAGTATTCCAACTTCTTTTATTGAAAGATATTCTTTTTGATTAATTACACTAAAGGTATGTTCTTGAGATACTGTTAGATTTTCTGATTCTGCTTTTTTAACAGTATTGACTCTCTGTCTCATTTTATACGCCCTATCATTACATGATTTTGAACAAAAGCGTGTAGATGTTTTCAAGGCATAAAATTCTTGTCCGCAGTATTCGCAGATTTTCTTAATTCTAATTTTGCTTGCTGCCATTTTACATTCATTTTTTATGTTAAACACTATATTTATTACTCCAATTATGGACGCAAATAGTTGTATCATATTGAACTATATTGTACCATATTGAAATCTCTCTACTACCTTGCAAATCGCAAAATACCCAAATCAGCCCATGCGGTACAAAATCGACACAAAAAATGAATGAAAAACCATTAGAAACCATTATTATATGGTAGATGGCAAAAAGAAAAGGCGCTCAAAATGAACGCCTTACTAATTAAATATGATAGATGTTTATGGTTTGTAATACTACCTTATTTCCCGATGCAGAAGTGTTTAAATATATTCCCCAGCACCTCATCGTTAGTGATTTCTCCACCAACAATTTCAGCCAGATGGAAAAGACATTCACGTAAATCCTGACTTACCAAATCACCAGAAAGTTGCATGGTCAGTCCGTCTTGTACGCGATGAATAGCTTCCAGTGCACGACTTAGTGCTTCATAGTGACGAATGTTGCTGACTACCACATCATTTTGTGAAAGGTCGGGTAGGGCAGCGAAGTCCACCAACTGCTTCTGAAGTAGAGAAAGGCCCTCTTTCTGCTTGGCTGAAAGGGAAATGACACAAGCATCTTCAGGCAAATCAGGAAGAATAGCTTTCAGATCATCTATTGGCTTATGCATCGATGCCGTAGTATCGGTTACTGAACAAGATAAGCTTTCCTCTGTTAACGGAAGCAGATCCGTCTTGTTGAGTACAATTACCAGGTGCTTGCCTTGGCAGCGTGGTAGAATCTTTTCGGCCAATTGGTGGTATTGTTCTTTTGCACAGGTTGCATCGATAACCCATAGTACAATATTTGCCTGTTCCAGTTTCTGGAAACTTCGTTCAATTCCTAAACTTTCGATGGTATCAGTCGTTTCACGGATACCGGCTGTATCGATGAAGCGGAAAGTGACACCACCTAAATTCATAGTGTCCTCGATAACATCACGTGTTGTACCGTGGATGTCGCTCACGATAGCACGTTCTTCATTCAGGAGAGCATTCAATAGGGTAGACTTTCCTGCATTGGTTTCTCCTACGATGGCAACCGGTACACCATTTTTCAGAGCATTACCGACACTAAATGTATCTACCAGATGGCTGATAACTTGTTCAATTTGTTGAGCTATTTCTTCCAGTTCCGAACGATCTGCAAATTCCAGTTCTTCGTGGTCGCTAAAGTCCAGCTCCAACTCCATGAGTGAAGTCAGATGGAGCAGTTTCTCTCTTAAAGCAGATAATTCACGACTGAATCCTCCACGCATCTGATTCATTGCCATACGATGTGTAGCGGCAGAAGTCGAGGCAATCAGGTCTGCAACTGCTTCAGCCTGACTCAAGTCCATTTTACCATTCAAAAAGGCACGTTGAGTATATTCACCTGGTCCCGCAGCACGACATCCATTCTTAATAAGGAGCTGCATTACTTGTTGCAGAATATATGATGATCCATGGCAAGATATTTCTACAGAATCTTCACCTGTATAAGAATGAGGAGCACGGAAAAGGCTTACCAATACTTCGTCTATTATCTCACCTGCAGGCGAAAGAATATGTCCGAATGTCAGGGTATATGGCTTACGTTCTGTCAGAGGTTTTCCTGATATTGGAGTAAAAATACGATCGGTTATGGCTATAGCCTGGGCACCCGAAACACGGATCGTACCGATTGCTCCGCCTTGTGCGGTAGCAATGGCACAAATAGTATCTTCTGTTTGTTGTATATTCACGATGTCTTTTGCTTTTAAATCACACAAAGATACGGCTTTTCAGCTTATATCCGGAAAAGTTTGGGTGATAATTATTTTTGAGTGTAAAGTTCTCTGATAAGAAGGTCTACTACTTTTTCAAGATAAACCCGGTCAGTTTCATCGAACGTAGAAAGCTGATCACTGTCGATATCCAATACTCCTTTTACTTCTCCATTCACTATTATCGGAACAACAATTTCCGAACGGGAAAGCGAACTGCAGGCGATATGTCCTGGGAATTGATCTACATCGGGTACAACTTGTGTACGGGCTTCCGACCATGCCGTGCCGCATACTCCACGTCCTTTTTTAATACGATAACAGGCTACACTACCCTGAAAAGGTCCCAAATGAAGCTCACCGTCATGTACCAGATAGAAACCTACCCAGAAAAAGCCGAAAGCTTCCTTTAAGGCCGCACTGGTATTCGCCAATACACTGACTTCATTTCTTTCACCTTCTATAAGGGGTGTAAGTTGTGTAAGAAAAAATTGATATCGTTCTGCTTTGTTTAGTTTGCTATCTTGTTTAAAACTTGCTTCCATAAATATTCTAAATAGCTGTTGTTTTTTTGACAAAACAGGTTCCTCTGCAATAAACAGAGGAACCTGTATATATAAAAAAAGAAGAATTATAAATATCAGATTCGCTCAAGCACTGTCTTTATCAGGTCGTCTATTTTGTTTTTATATCCTGTATTGGCTTCTTTGGCTACGCGATTGGCTATAACCATGCAGACAGTGGTAGCTTTATGTCCTTGCAGACGTGCAAGCCCTGCAAGTGCTGAACTTTCCATTTCGAAGTTGGTTATGCGATGGCCCTGATATTCGAAGCTTTCAATCTTTTCATTCTGGTGAGGGTCAGCAAGTGGAATGCGGAGCTGTCTGCCTTGTGGACCGAAGAAACCTCCACAAGCTACTGTAACTCCGCGTACCATATCTGTTCCGGCAATACGCTCAACCAGTTCCTTGTTGGCATGGATAACGTAAGGAGCCGGTGCACAGAGGTTTCCGCTCCATCCCAAGTGATTCAAAAGGGCACGTTCCATCGGAAGGTCGCAAACTGCATTTCTTCCTTCGTAGAAGTTTAGCAGTCCGTCGAACCCTACAGAGATTTCAGAGCATATATAAGTTCCCACGGGAGTATAAGGTTGCAATCCTCCACAAGTACCGATACGTACGATTTCCAGTTGCCGGAAGTTGTCATTTTCTTCACGAGTCTGAAAGTTGATATTAGCCAATGCATCCAGTTCGTTCATAACAATATCTACGTTGTCGCATCCGATACCGGTAGAAGTGACTGTAATACGCTTCCCTTTATATGTTCCGGTTATGGTACGGAATTCACGGCTTTCTACCTCACATTCCTTTGTTTCGAAATGCGATGCTACAAGAGCTACTCGTCCGGGGTCTCCCACAAGGATAACTTTATCGGCCAGATGTTCCGGCTTTACGTGAAGATGAAATACCGAACCATCTTCATTTATAATCAGTTCTGAGGGTGGAAAGTACTTTTTCATAATATTCTTTTTATTTAGTTAGTTGAGTTTTTGCTATTATATGATAATGATTATTTACCTATCGGTTCATGTCCTGCAGGATTTGCATCCGGGCGGGCGATACTGCTTCTCATATCTGTATCTGCCTGAATATTTTTCATCCGGTAATAATCCATGATTCCCAAATTGCCGGTACGGAAAGCTTCTGCCATAGCCTTTGGCACTTCGGCCTCTGCCTGTATTACATTGGCACGGGCTTCTTCTGCTTTTGCTTTCATTTCCTGTTCCAAGGCAACAGCCATTGCACGGCGTTCCTCAGCTTTAGCTTGTGCAATATTTTTATCAGCATTTGCCTGGTCTATCTGTAAAGATGCTCCAATATTACGACCTATATCGATATCGGCGATATCAATAGATAAAATTTCGAATGCAGTCCCTGCATCCAGTCCTTTGCGTAGTACAAGTTTGGAAATTGAATCCGGATTCTCAAGTACTGATTTATGGTTTTCCGATGAACCGATAGATGACACAATACCTTCGCCTACGCGTGCCAGGACTGTATCCTCGCCAGCTCCACCTACCAACTGGCGGATATTGGCACGTACAGTTACACGTGCTTTCGCAATAAGCTGGATACCATCTTTGGCAACGGCGGTGACAGGAGGAGTGTCAATAACTTTCGGATTAACAGACATCTGTACGGCTTCAAACACATCACGTCCTGCAAGGTCGATACCGGTAGCCATCTGGAACGACAAATCGATATTGGCTTTCGATGCTGAAACCAGTGCATGAACTACCTTTTCCACATGACCGCCTGCCATATAATGAGCTTCCAGTTCATCGCGTGTAATAGTGCTTAAGCCAGCCTTGTGGGCTTCAATCATTGCAGGTACAATGACATATGGCGGAACATTACGAATACGCATCAGAAAAAGCTGAACCAGCGAAATACGTACACCTGATACCTTGGCAGAAAGCCAAAGAAAGAATGGTACGTAATGGAAGAAGACTGCCAGTAAGACAACTCCTCCAGCCGCTAAAATGAACGGAAGATAGTTAGGGTCAATCATAGGTAATTGATATTTTAAGGTTTAAAAAAATTACTGTTGTATGTAGCGTGTCACATATACAGTAGCATTATTTATACGAGTCACTTGTATGGGAGTACGCTCTTCGATAAATCCATCAGCTGATTGCACTTCGATGATATGGCCGTTTATCTCGGCATTTCCTATCAAGGTAAGGCGTGTCAATGACATGCCAGTATCTCCAGCCTGAATATTGATTTCTTTCAGCGGTTCTGGTTTATAGTCGAGTGTCTGTTTGAGCGAAAGACGGTCTACTGTCTTGGAGCGCATGAACCAAATGGTTATACCGATTATTCCAACGGCTTCAACGGCAAGCGTAATAAATCCGGCCTGTGTTCCTACGGAATGAAAAGCATAATAAATGGCATAAAGCAGACTGATTCCCGATGCTATTCCTGCAAGGGTAATGCCGGGGACTAGAAATACTTCCACAGCAAAAAGTAAAAGTCCCGCCAAAATAAGTGCAATAATAATCAGTGTTTCCATATCTGCTCGTATAAAAATGGTGTCTATTTTTTACTGTTTCAATGCTTTAAGCTCTGCATTGCGCACAGATAATGTCAGTTGTTCCAGCTCATGTCGTAACTCGTTGGTACGTTTTTCTTTATCTAATATACCGGGAGCCATTTTTTCTTTTCCTGCTTTGTTCGATTGCTGATAGGCAGCACGAAGATTTGTCAATGATTCTTCCAATGATGCAAGATCTTTCTCTTTCTGCAAGAATGAAGCATACATCTGCCGTGCTTCTTTAGAACGAAAATCTGACAATGTATGATAAACAGCATTATCGTCTACGACAAAACGGAAGTCACTCTTTTTCTTTTCTGTACTTCCGCCATACAATACCTGAGCCAGATGTTGTCTGGCAATACGTACTTTATCGGGATCACTCCATGTCTTCTTTATTTCTTTTAGTGTAGCAGCATCAATAATAGCTTGCGGGTCAGCTGTTTCGTAGTCGTATACCTGTTTTGTCGAGTTAGGAACGAAAACATATACACAAACTTTTCCTTCCGGCTGATAACGATCAGAAGCAAACCACCCTAAATTGTTCAAGTCATCCAATGCATACATATAATCATTGTATGGAGAGTTAAACGGCATGCCGATGTTATCCGGACGGAGATACGTATTGTCGTCCGAATCATAACGGGTTACGAAGATATCGTATCCTCCCATACTTTCATCTCCTTCGGCTCCAAAATAAAGTGTGATACCATCTGATGCCATAAACGGATAATTTTGGTTATGTCCTGATTCGTCCAGACCGCTTAATGGCTTGGCATCTTCCCACTTGTCTATCAACTTGAAGCGTGAGTATAAACTCGTTTCCCCGTCTTCAGACGCCTGTGTAAAAATCATTTTATCACCCAGCTCATTTGTAAATGAAGTTCCTGAGCCATCTTCGGTAAGAGAAATGTTTCCCGACTCCTTACTTAATTTATATGCCGAAAGAAAATTATTTTTATCTACTACAAAACTGTCGATTACAGCTACATTCTCAGTTCCTCTTAACATGCGTGCAGCCTGACGGCAACGGTCTAATTCTTTCTCTGCTGCAGAAGTATCACGCTTCTTTTTTTCCAGCCATTGGATATGCTCTTCAATATTTTCGGTCGCTTCATCAAAGCGATACATTGCATAATATAGTTTTCCCAAATACAGATAAGCATTTATTACTTTGCGTGCAGCACTTTTTTCAAGGTAGGGTTGTGATTCCTGTAATTCACCGGTTTCATAGCAGCATGCTCCGTACCAGAAATTGTAATTTGCATTCGATGGAGCCTGTTTTACTAATTTCTGGAAAACGGGTTTGGCTTCGGCAAACTTGCCTTCTTCAAACCATTGTTTTGCCTGGGTGAGTGATTGGGCGAAAGTTCCTCCCATGCTGCATAAAGCGATAAGTGCTAGCGTATATTTCTTATTCATAATTTTTCGTGTTGTTTCGATGATGTTATTTTCAAAAATACAAAGTTTCTTTGAAATTTTGATTATTTCGGCATTCTAATTTTTCAAAATCTTTCGAGAATCGTTCTTTTGGTGTAATTTTACCCCGTTTTTAAGATTATCGGAAGAAATGGGAAAATTGACAGAAGAAGATAAATTGATGCGACGCATAGAAAAACGCTTTAACAAAGGTGTAGTGCAATATGGACTAATAGAAGATGGTGATAAGATACTGGTAGGGTTGTCGGGAGGAAAAGATTCACTTGCTTTACTGGAACTACTTGCCCGCCGTTCGCGTATTTACAAGCCTCGTTTTTCGGTCGTTGCTGCACATGTCGTGATGACGAATATAGCTTACGAATCGGACATGGATTACCTTCGTTCCTTTGCCGAAAATCTGGGAGTGCCGTTCGTACGCTACGAAACGTCTTTCGATCCTTCTACTGATACCCGCAAGTCGCCATGCTTCCTCTGTTCGTGGAATCGCCGTAAAGCTCTTTTTACAGTAGCAAAAGAACAGGGATGCAATAAAATAGCCTTGGGACACCACATGGATGATATACTGGAAACGTTGCTTATGAACATGGCATTTCAGGGAGCATTCAGTACGATGCCTCCGCGTCTGGTAATGCGAAAGTTTGATATGACCATTATCCGTCCGATGTGTCTGGTACATGAGGCCGATCTGATAGAAATGGCTCAGGCGAAAGGTTATCGTAAACAGATCAAAAATTGCCCGTACGAAAAAGATTCTCACCGTTCGGATATGAAAGAAGTGCTCCGTACGCTGGAATGCATGAATCCTGAAGCTCGATATAGTTTATGGGGAAGCATGAATAATATTCAGACTGATCTTCTTCCGGAAGAGGTTGATTTATAGCATCTTAATTGGATTTATCTTCCAAAGGCTAAATGATTATGATATGTCGTCAAAAAATTCAGCATATTTCTGAAAAAATATCATCATCTTTTTTAAAAAATTGTACAAAAAAACAAGTAAATATCTTGATGTTTTTTTGAGAAGATTCTTTATGATTCATCAAGACCTGCTGACATCTACTTTTAAGGCGGAATTATACAGCTTTATAGAACATTTTATATTCGTTTTTTGTTTATTTTAGTATAACCATTTTTAATTGGAATATGGGGGATAATTCCCTATATCATGTGTTAGCTTTAATATCCAAGAACCATAAATATAATAAGATGAAAAGCAGCTTTATTTATTTACTATTCTTGTACATTATATTCATTCTTTGGGGGTGTGGTGAGAAAGAAAAGACAGGGAATCTGGGAGAAACAGAATTGTATTTCGACGAACGTCTTTCTTCTATATCAGCCGATGGTGACTCTGCTTTCTGGATAGGCAGCGAAGCCGGTGATATATGGTATATGAAGCAACGTCGGCTTCAGCCTTATAATATAGGGGCCGACCGTATATATAAGGTTGTAACAGATTCGGTTCTTTCTGATGTCCGTATTTGCTGGATAGGCATTCGGAATTCAGGTTTGCAGAAATGGGCGCTTGGTGAAGAAAATGTTCGCCTTGTCGAGAAATATCCTATATGTAACAAAGGATGTAATTATTCGGTATATGATATTCTCTTAACCGACAAAAAGGTTTATGTAGCTACCAGTCAAGGCTTGTATGCTATGTCACATTCGGAGAAAGACAGTTTAAAGTTGATTTATCCTTCAGATAACAGTGAAACTGCACGTTCCGGTAAGCCGTTTATCGTAAACAACATCCGTAAATACGAATCGGATTATTTGCTGTGTGCTACCCAGAATGGACTGATCCGAATAAACCTGGCCAATGGCAAAATGGAAGTTACCCATCAGGATGAGCATATTTACAGTGTTTCTGTATATGATAATAAGGTGCATTTGCTTGCCGACAAGAAGTTGTATGTAGAGGATATTTCAGGTAATCTATTGAACAATATAACACTAAAATTTTCTCCTCGCATTTATTATAAATTAGGCAATATTCATTATTTTCTCGATGATAACCATTTATTGCTGAGTGATGATTTAGAGTCATTCTTATCAGTTCCGTTACGGAGAAAGGTTCCTCAGTTTTGTACTAATGTAGTGGCAACTGATAAAGTAAATGGATATACAGTCCTGATCACAGAAAATGCATTATGGAATATTCCATTGCATCTGGGTATTTTCAATGCAAAAGGAGAGATCGTGGCTTCGTGTTCCGATGGAGATGATATTTATTATGTAAATGCAGACAACGAATTATATCACCAGCATACAGGAAGTCCGGAAGCTTTCAAAATAGCAGAAATACCTGATGACGAGGTGGTTTCGGGAATGATGGCGGACGATAAATTTCTGTATTATATCAGTAATAAGCAAGTTCTAAAACGGATAAAAGTCAGACAACGATATATAGGTAATGTCTTGTTTGCTTCTTCTCAAGTGCTTTATCAGTCGCCTACCAAGATTACGGCGTCATACCTGAAAAAAGAAGCCGAAGGAACCTGTATTTATCTCGGAATTCAGGATGATCTGGTGCGGATTGACGCTGATGGAAAGGCTAGTTTGGTTGACGACTTACACAATAAATACATTACCTCATTCTATTTATCTCCTAACTCCGACAATTTATATCTTTCTACGCTGAATCATGGAGTATATTATGGTAATAAAGATTCGTTTCAGTCTATCAAAGGAACGGAAAATAAAACCTTTATACGTGATATTTCCGTAACTGGTGGGCACGAACCTTTGTTAATGATGCTGACCAATCATCATCTGATATGCAGGGAGTATAATGATTCGGTCTCTTTGAAAGGCTACAATAAATTATTGAAAGTAAACGATACATTGTTTTATGCTTTGCCGGAGTTTGGACTGGTAAAGTATGTTGTAAATAAGGACGGAATCAGAGAACGGGGAAGATTCTTTCATGATATACGTTTCAATCCGAAAGCATCTTTTGTCAAAGGGGACACCTTATATTTAGGCTCTAATATAGGAGTAATGAAAATGAGTGTATTTTCAAAGACTTCGGCCAAATGGATCGATATGGAATCGACAGTTCCCAGTCTGAAAATCATATCAGTCGTGATAGCTTTTGCGATACTTATTTTTTTCATTATTATAATAGAGTATATAAAGAGGAAACGTAGCAAGAAGAAGGCTGTAAAAATGCATTTGGATGACATTCATCACAGACTGGAAAGTCTGTCATCGATGGCATGTTTTACCAATGACAATGACAGCAAGGAAGTGGAGAAATTAAAAAATATGTTTGCAGAGATAGATATAAATGCTTCTGACACTCCAGGTCGTATCAAATCATTGTCGGAACTGATCATGAAAAAGAATCGGGATATAGCTTTGGGGCTTTCCAAGACATTGGAGAAACAGATGCTTCTTATCGGTGAATATGACGTATTCGACAAACCTTTGCTGATAGAACAGTCGAGTATAGCTCTGGCAACGGATAATCTGGAAAACATAGTAGTGCAAGTAGAAAAAAATGAAAAATGGATAAAAACTATCACAGCTCTTAAAGAAAGACTTGCCTTGTACAGACATAACATGGACGGAACTGTTTGTATAGATGATGTGAATGGTATCTTTTTCCGCAAAATGATGATGTTGACGGATAATATCAAGATGAAAGAATTGTCCAGTCTTAAAGAGGAAATAGAACACCTTGATGAAAGTTATAATTATATATTTACGGATGAAGCACTGAAAAAGATTGGTGAATATATTTTACATCGGAAAGAAAAACTTTGTGGCCTGGAAGCTGATAACGTTACGACTGCCCTTGTGACAGAACTTGAACATGTAAGGAAAGAAATGGGAAATCTGGACAGAATTAAATTGCTGAAAGTTTTATATCCGATAGATTGTCACATTGAGCAAGTTCTAACCAAGGAAAAAATGGCTGAGCTGATGTGCGAATACACTTCTGTAAGAAGCAAGATAGAAAGAGAAAACGAAGAGAGAATTACAAAGAAATTCGATGCCAGTCTGAGTATGGAGATAGCTGAAAGCACAAAACAGATAACAGAAAAGATTGAAAGACTAATAGCTGTTTTCTATGAAAATATGGCCAGAACGGATAAGGATATTTTAGATAATGTGCTGGAATTTTCTAATTGTAACAATCAGGCAGCAAAAGTGTTGGCTTTACTGATTGCCAATCCCAAAGTAAAGCGTTTACATATCCCTGGTATGCTATGTATTTATGGGAATCTGAATCCGGTTATCAGCAGATTGGCAAATAACAAACTAAAAACGAATCATTCTTTCTTGATAGATTATGTAAAAGCGAATCCTACCAGTATAGTCTTTTATATATTACGTCTTATTGATTGATTTTTTAGCTGTCTTCAGCTATCATCGAAATAACCCTGTCGCTACTCGGAAATGGAGTAGGATGGGGTTATTTCATGTTTATATTGTACAGTCTGTAATCTTTTCAGGGTCCTCGGTCTTGTTCTAACTTCAACTTTTTATCTGTCCGAAGAATTGATATGCATGTTTGGTCTGCAACAGTTTGAATTCAGAGGGATTTTTAAGGCTGATTTTGAGTAAAAAGTTACATTGCTATTAATTTTTTATCTTGCTTTACGGTTAGTGTATTTATCTGTTTATCAGTAATTTGTATAAAGTTGCATTCCTGAAAAACATGAAATAACCTTTTGCAACTTTTTATCTGTACTTCTTCGCATACATTTGCGACATCAAAACAAAAATCTTATAAACATTTAAATCTAAAGAAGTATGATTAAAAGAAACATTTTTGTTGCATGTTTGTCTTTAGTAGCAATGGCAACTTTCGCTCAGGAGAAAATTAAAGATGTAAGAACCAATCCGGATCTTTATTTCCTACGCGCAGATGAAGTAGCAAGTAGTTTGAATCTCCTTCCAGCTCCACCTCAACCGGGATCAATTCTTTTTATGAATGACGAAGCTCAGTATAAATGGGGAAAATTGCAGAGAAATACTCCTCGTGGTGATCAGGCTGCTGAAGATGCTCGTGTAAATGGTGACGGTGTTCCCAATGCTTTTTCTGAAGCTTTTGGTGTCCGTATCTCAGAAACCACTACACCGGAAATTTATAAACTGGTTTTAGGTATGCGCGAAGATGCCGGCGACTTGGCTACACGTGAAGCTAAAGAGCATTACATGCGTACACGTCCGTTTGCTTTTTATAATGAAATGACATGCAACCCTGAACAGCAGCAGGAATTGTCGACAAATGGTTCTTATCCTTCCGGACATACGGCTATCGGATGGGCTACAGCTCTTGTACTTGCAGAAATCAATGTTGACAGACAGAACGAAATATTGAAACGGGGATATGAAATGGGGCAGAGCCGAGTAATTTGCGGATACCATTTCCAGAGTGATGTAGACGCTGCACGATTAGTTGCAAGTGCGGTTGTTGCACGCTTGCATGCTAATGAAAACTTTATGAAACAGCTGGAAAAAGCTAAAAAAGAATTTGCAGAACTTGTAAGTAAAGGACAAGTTGCTAAGAGTGATTTCGCAAACTAATCTCTCCAATCTTGTTAATTACTTGAATCTTATCATCACAAAACTAGACTAGACTTTTTTTACCTTGTAAAACTAGACCTGTAAAAAACTAATAGAATAACTATAATTTAAGACTATGAAACGATTACTTTTATTGACTTTAGGCTTAACTATGATCGGTGCTGCCAAAGCACAGGAAGAAAAATTAGAAATAAAACCTTCAGGACGTATTTTGTTGGATGGGGGACTTTTTAAGGCTAATGAACAAGACGACAAGTTCAATGACGGTTTTGCTATTCCCGATATGCGAGTTGGATTTAGCGCATCGTATGGTGCATGGAAGGCAAAGGTAGATATGGGATATGCGTATGGAAAGGTGAACATGAAGGATGTATTCATTCAGTATAACTTTGATAAAGATGCGTCAGATTTCCTGCGTGCCGGATATTTTATCCATCAGTTTGGTTTGCAAAGTGCTACTAGCTCTTCTTTTAAGATCTCGATGGAAGAGCCTGCAAGTAACCAGGCTTTCAACAATTCGCGTATGATTGGTTTGATGTACCAGCATACAAGAAGTAAATTCCTGGGAACTTTGAGTTTCTTTACAGAATCGGATGCTATGAAAATGACGTCCGATAAATTGGGAAATCAGGGTGTAGGAATGATGACCCGATTGGTATATAAGCCATTCTGTGAACCGGGAAAGATATTCCATGTCGGACTTTCTGGAGCGTTTGAAACACCTCGTTATGATTCGGATGCAGAATTGAGTCATCATGCGTATACTTTGTCGACTACCTTCCCGACACGAATTGCTAAGGTCGTTGCTCAGGAAGCGGTTATTGATGATGCCAAAATGTTATACAAATTTACTCCGGAACTCAATGCCGCAATAGGACGTATCGGACTGGAAACTCAGTATTTCTATGTAAATGTTAACAGAAAAGATAAGCCTAATTACAAGGCAAGTGGTGCTTATGGAACGATCCGTGCACTTGTAAAAGGTAAGAATTATAAGTACTCTGACTTGGATGGAGGTATTGCTACTCCTGATCCGGGAGCTATGGAGGTTGTTCTTTCGTATAACTATACAGATATGTCTGATCATAAAGCCGAAATTCTGGGAGGAAGACTGAATGACTGGTCGGCTACATTCAACTACTATATCAATAAGTATATGATATGGCGTGTTCGCGGCTCTTACACTACTACAACCGACAGAATCAATACTCCGAATACAAAACTGGCGCTTATTGAAACACGTTTGCAGATAAAATTCTGATAGTAGTAGAGAATTTGTAATTATAGTTTGTAGTTTTGACAAATAAAAACTGTATTATGAGAAATCTAAATAAGCTGTCGTTATTAATACTGGTATTTGCCTGCCCTGTGTTTGTGTGGGCTCAAACCAAACGTTCACCCGAATTTAAAGAAAAATATACCTTAAAAGAAGTAGTTGTTCTTAGTCGTCATAATATCCGCTCTCCGTTGTCTGACAACGGGAGCGCTTTAGGAAAATTAACTCCTCACCAATGGACAAAGTGGAGTTCAGCTTCTAGTGAACTCACTTTGAGAGGAGGAGTTTTGGAAACAATGATGGGACAATTTTTCCGTAAATGGCTGGTTGATGAAGGATTATTTACTGAAAATTATGTACCGAGTGTGGATGAAGTAAACATCTACGCCAATAGTATGCAGCGCACAATTGCAACAGCGCAATACTTTTCTTCAGGATTTATGCCAGTAGCCAACCTGGCTATTCATCATCGATACACTCCGAGCAAGATGGATCCGGTATTTTTCCCTCGCCTGACAAAAGTAAGTGACTCCTTCTGTGCAGAAGCAATGTCTCAAATTGCAGCAATGGGAGGCAAAAACGGAATAAGAGGAATTAATGAGAAACTCGAAGACTCATACCAAATTCTGGCAGATGTTCTTGACCTGAAAGATTCACCTGCTTGTAAAGCTGGAAAAACTTGTGCCTTTGATGATTATGATACTCAAATTATATTGAAAAAAGGAGAGGAGCCTGCAATGAAAGGTTCTCTGAAGCTTGCCAATTCAGCATCTGACGCTTTTATCTTGCAATATTATGAAGAGACTGATGCAAGAAAAGCTTCATTCGGACATGAGATCTCTAATTCTGACTGGGAAAAGATTGCCCGAGTAAAGGATGTTTATGGGGATGTACTTTTTACAGCACCTATTGTAGCTTATAATGTGGCACATCCATTACTTGTATACATAAATGATGAACTTAATTCAGAAGCTCGAAAATTTACTTTCTTATGTGGACATGATTCAAATATTGCAAGTGTGAATGCTGCTTTGGAAGTGGAAGATTATGAATTACCTAATTCCATCGAAAAAAAAACTCCAATTGGTTGTAAGTTGGTATTTGAAAAATGGCTGGGCAAAGAAGGAAATGAGTTTATTTCAATCAATCTAGTATATCAGAGCACTGAACAATTGAGAAATTTGGAAATGCTCGACAAGGAAAACTCTCCTATGGTTTATCAGTTACAACTGAAAGGGCTAGATTTGAATTCTGATGGATTGTATTCATTTAAAGATGTTTGTACTCGTTTTGAAAAAGCCATCACTGCTTACGACGATATTAAATGATTAACTTTTACATAAGTTTCTTTCTAATTTGTAGAGAAGGGGGTAATCGTTTTTACGGTTATCCCTTCTTTTTATATTAGATATAACTTATTTATTTATAGTATAATGAGTTATAATTGCATCTATATTTTTAGAGTATTGACTTCCTGTTTAACTAATTCTCCAAGAGCATAAGGTAAAAATCTGAAGGCTGTATTGAAGCCTGTTTATCTATAGGAAAAGTTTTAGGATACGCAAAGGATACGCACAAAACCTCAAAAGTGAGGTTTATATCCTTTTTTTTAATCTATAAATCAGAGAAATTAGCTTGTGGAGCAGTGACTAAAATACGCTAATTATCAGTATATTAGCCTTTAACCGAAGAAGAGCGGTAAGCGGGACTCGAACCCGTGACCCTTAGCTTGGGAAGCTAATGTCCTTTAATCCTACAGATTAAAGGCAACCAACTGAGCTACTTTCGTTTATCTCTTCTTTGAAGAAGCCTTTCAAGTTATAGTTTACATATTGGTTTACATGTAAACAAGATGGATTTAACAATAAATTAATAATCTCTTTGCAGTCTTACCCTGCATCACAAAGTTACTCAATATAGTTTTCCTATGCAATGAATTACTCTTATAGTTAAGGCTGTTCCAGTAACTTTTTTCTCTATTGAATGATATTGTATTTGACTGTATTATATGAGTTTCTCTATTACTCAAAATCATTCACAAATTGTATATCCAAGTTATTGTCTGGTAGTGGTGTAGAATTATTTAATGGGTATATCAGATTATTATTTCTTTAAAATCTACCTTTGAAAAATAGCTATATTTCATTTTGAGTATTCAAGGTATATCTGTATAATCGTATAAGTTAATATATAATGTTATGTTTTAGAACTGAAAAAGCCAACTTATCCGTAATTGGATAGGCTGGCTTTTGTGTTAGTTATGGTTCACAAGACTATTCCCATTTGAAAGTAAAAATGGTTGTACTTGTTTTAGAATTATTCGATAGATTCTTTTCAACCCTTGTACAACTTTTCACATATCCATCTTCATCAAATATATAACTATATTCATATTCTATTTGGCTGTCTTTGTATTTATAGAACTCTCGTTCTGGTAATTGTGAATTACGTAAACCTATTAATTCAGGATGAGCATAAAAGATATCACCATAATAATCATTGTATAAAGGGAAATATCCTTTACAGGTTTTTCCACTATATATGATATTTAAATAATTATCAATTTTTGATATCTTATCATTCTCCCAAGTATATTTATCGGAATAAGTACCATAATCTACGACTAACAATTGATTAGATGAATTGTATGAGAATTGTGCATTGTTCCAATCTGTATTTTTATCGCTACGAATTGTTTTTACTAGGTTATTCTCATCAAGCGTGTAGGTTTGAGTTAGATAATCACTTTCAGCAATAATAGTGAAGCTACGCCAAGTATAATGAGTTACTTGTTGCTGTCTATTACTACCACCATATAAATCAAATGAATCTATAATAGACGAAAGTTTTCCTTCTGAATCATACGAAAACTCCCAAATATATGTATTATCACCTTCCGTTTCTTTCATTCCTATAAGTTTCTTGGACTTAGTGATAATTTCATTATCAGTGAGTGTATCATCTTTACTACATCCAGTAAAGTTCACACATAGCATAATGGCTAATAAAGCCATTCCAATTAATCTAAATGTTTTCATTTTAATCTTTATTCGTTTAATCTGGTAAATAATTTTCCTTTTTGTCTTTAGCTATTCTTTACATCGATTATAAGCATTCCGTTCGGCTTCCTTTGCTTGCTCTACAAGTTCTTTTAACTTTCCATCTTGCATTAAGCTTTGTATGTCGTCAAGAGAATAATTATCACTTTTTTGTAATTCATCAAACTTATCCTCTATTAATTCACCTTTCCTTTCAAATTCCTCTTTCAAGAATTTAATTTCTTCTTGAGATTTGGCATTATCTAATGCATCTGTATATTCTTCAACTAAATCATACATTTCATTTGTCAATTTAGTGAATTTAGATTGGCAGCTGCAAAGTAACACCAGAAAACTTCCTAATATAAATTTCTTCATAATCAATAGATTTATCTTTCCCAATTCCCCGAAGAAAGCTATTAATAATAAAAAGGTGTGGGAACTATATTTGTCTTATCCTTAGATCAGGTCTTCGCAATACCCTTGGAATGGATAAAACAATAGCCCCACACAAAAACGGTATATAGAAACCTTATAGGGATAAGGTAGGTATATATCAAGTGTGGGTGCTATTGCCATCATCTTCATTCCAAAATTAAAGTTGCGAAGTTTAATCTAAGAAGATAATATCAATAACACCTTTCGTTAATTATGTCCTTCCAGAGTCCTAATTCGATAGGTCACTGGAATTGCTGCAAAGTTAGCGAAAGGTTTTTTAACAAACAAATTAAAGTGATAATAAATATATTATTAATACTAGTACAATGTATTGGATTATATACAGGCTATTATATATTCAGTAACCTACATTTTCTTTATTTTCTGTATTGGGTATAGTAGAACAAAAAATCACAATAATGTTGGTAGATTTTCAGAACCTCCCCATTAAAGAGAACTTTTTCCGAAAAATCTACCTAACTATTATTTAGAAGCTCAATGATTCATAAGTCTGTAAGATTTCCTCCTGCCTCAATCCCAAGTATCTTTTAGTAATGGCAACAGAGCTATGATTGAACAGTTCCATCAGCTTAACTAAAGCAAGTTCAGAATTATCACTATTCATATTATAAACCTGCCTGCCAAAAGTCTTTCTGAGTGAATGGCAGGAAAAGTTCTTAATCTTTAGCCTGTACTTCTTCTTCACCTCTTTAAGAATGATATTAATTCTCTGAACTGAAAAGACTGTACCTTTCTGACTTATTAATATAGGTGCATTTATTCCAACTGGATTTATATGTTCGTAACATTCTTTGATATGTTCCTGTAGCTGGGGATTCAGCCTTATGGTCCTTACCTTACCAGTCTTTTTCTCAATTACTGTAAATTCGTCTGTATCTAATATCTGCTTCCATCTTAAAGCCAGAATATCAGAAATCCTCAATCCTGTAAAACAACCTAAAGCTATAAGAAGTGACATTTTATAATTCTCATCTTTAGCCAGTTTCCTTATGAGGTTCATTGCATCTGACCAGACAAGATAGTCTGCTGTTGTACTCGAATATTTAAGTGACATAATGTTCTGTTTTATAGGTAAATGAATAAAAGTGAATATTAATTTTGAGCTATGTTTACTAACTAATTGATTTATAGCTAAACATTCACTAATCCACAAAGTGAATATTATAGAGTGGGAAAATCTGGTAAGGACATTCCACACCTTATTATATATGGCACTTTTTAAAACGGTCTGTTTCCATATTTGTAATCCAGTATAGAATTACAGATTCTATCATAAAAAGAGAATCCGCAACCTGTATAGAAATAGCTATGATAGGTTGCTTGATATTCACGCTGCAATTCTTGATTATTTCTAAGCATATCATCCAATTTATCTAAAGAATGTTTTAATGCCTGTACTACCTTTATATATCTAAGGTTGTTATCCACTTCGCCTAAACGGTTTTCTAAATCTCTGATATGGTCTATAAGTTTATCTATCTGTTTATCCATGATTGTAAGTATTGGTAGAAATAAAAAAGGACAGCTAACCGAATAGCTGCCCTCTCTTCAATAAAGCCCATTTAATCAATGAACCATTTATATCTTTCATCACCATGTAAAGCTGAATTAATTCCTAAAGCCATTTCTGTAGCATTAAGAGAACGGTCTAAGAAGACGTCAATATATGAACTTTTCGTAGAACCTGTCAATAAATTGTAAAATTTCCACATATTAAGCTCACTTCCAAAGCTGCCAAAGTTTTCATCATTAATGTATGCCTTGGCTACACTGTTTATCTGCGTATCAGTAAGCAACATTCTTGGCAATGCTTTCTGGTAGCCTGTTGGCAAGCATTGATAAAGTCGCATTCTGCCTATTATCTGGCAGAACTGGTGTTCACTCATGGAAGTGTTGCCTAACTGCTGCATCAGATAAATATGTTTGGCAGGATTGTAGTTACTGAAAAGTTCCAGTGCTGCACGATAAAGCTCTGTGGTATTGCTAACCCTTAAATCATCCTTGTAGCCATCTGTAAAGATGCACATGTTACAGCAGACTTGATTCTTAAAACCTATAGCCAAACGGAACAACTCTGGAACTTTCTTTGAATATAGATTCATCTGGTTGTAAGCTCTTACTCCTACGATGGAAAGATTCAGTTTGTTTCCTCCTACTGTTTCATAAATGGTAGGAATATCAATGCTGAATGCTGCCCTTTCATAGTAGATGGTCTTATCAGATTCCAAAAGCTGATTGGCTGGTTTGTGGATTGCTTCTGGGATTCTTCCTTTAATAATGTGGCTTGCTCTGATTGTGGCTTGTTCCACCTTTTCACCACTAAAGAAAGATTGTGCTGCATCCTGTATTGTTTCCACAAACTGAGCATGATTGATTGTAAGTTCATTGTCTTTAGAGAACACTGGAGTAATGCAATCATTCTTTAAATGATTCAATGTTACTTCCTGTGTGTTGGCTTCGATAAAATGATTGGCTGGCTTTACTGGCTCGTCCATGATAATGGTAGCTTCTTCTGCATATTCACCCAAATTCATTCTTTCACGATTGTTTGCCATAGCTGGCATGATAACTAAATTTCTCATATTGATAAAAGTTTAATTGATTAATAATTCCTTTTTATATCAATATATAGGAGGGGACTAAAGGGGGTGCGGGCCATAGAAACAGACACTCTTAGCTATTTTAGCTCACTGCCTGAATGTGGAGGGGCATTTCTGTATTAAGTACCTTATACATCTGTTCTTTTGACTTTTAGTAAAACAGTATATAAGTGATTTTTTAATTAGGTAGTCTTTTTTAGTGTTATTAGCTGTATGTGGTATGCAGAAAGTATATGTTATATAATCTGTATTAGAACTGAAATTATTTGGAATTTATAATCTGAGAAATCGGTAGCTAAGAGTTCAGCACCGCATTTCTCGTAATCTAACAGAAGTAAGCATTGATTTACTCTATTACTATATTTAATGGCTTGGTTTCAGTCTTGTGCATATTTACGTTTAATGCTTTAGCTATGTATTTCAAAGTAATATCTTTAGAAACTATTCTTTTGTTTAGCAGACTTCGGATCTCTTCATCGGACATATTGGCTGTCTTGCACAGGATGGCATTTAACACAGGGTTGTTTCTCTTAGTTTGTCCGTTTGAAGACTGGGTAATTTCATCGTTTCTGTCTGGTGGAATAACGTCATTGTCCAGACACCAGTCATAGATAATATGATAAAGTCTGCTTAACTGGTCAGTACTTTTAAAGTCTGGAATTATGGATTTATTGAGAATTAGAAGTCCTTTAGGTATCATTTTTATCTGTCCCTCTTTAATGGCTGTCTTTAGATATTTATCCAATGTCTTGATATCCATTCCCAATTTGTTGGCAAGTTCCGATTTGTTAAGTTCTCCTTTATAAGGTCTTTCACTTATATATTTGTTCGTTTCCTGTTTGCAAACAGACTTTATAAGTAATAGCAATCCTTTTATTTTGGTATCTATTGTTTCATTGAAGAAACTGTTTAAAACGAAAAAATAATTCTCTCCATCTTTTTTAAAATAATATCTGTTCGGGGATTTGATTCTGGTTTCTATCTTGTCAAATATGAAATCTGCGTTTTCTATCAGTCTGGGAACAATTGATTTTACTGTGCGGAACGAAATTCCAGTTTTTTTGGCAATGTATTCCCTTGTGGTTTCTGCTATATTGGTTTTATAGTTTCCTATGGATTTTATTCCTGCTATAGCCAGTACTGTTTCCAGCTTGTTGTTTCCTTTGATTTTATGAATGTCTTTTGTCAGTGTTATATATGATTCCATTGTGCGCAAAGGATTGGTTATTCATTTCTTCTAGGTATATGTTGTAAATATCTCCGTTCTTTAATGCTTTGTTGTATCTGCCTGTTCCGCCTAGATATTGTTTCAGTTCCTTTCTTGAACCGAATAGTTTGTTGTGTGGTTTGTAAATTATCATGGTCTTATTAATTAGTTAATTAATGTAGGTTGAATCTGATAATGAAGTGTAACGAATTATCTGTTATGTAATGTAAGTAATGTATGTAATGATATGTGGACAGTTTTTCCGTTACTTACAGGACGCTTTTTCCCTAAGTTACGGGACGTTTTTTCCGTATATTTTTGGAAGGACTTCTGACCTGTTTTCAGAAAGGTCTGGATGGACTTTTCTTCGGTGTTTACTATCTTATTCATAGTATTGGAAAGTTCCAAGTAGAATCAACAGTATTATCTATTATGAAGAAAATAAACCTTTTTGGATGATTATAGGATAGAAGCGGTTTGCGTCTGCCCTATAATCTTGTATAAAAAAGAAGTAGCTTTCTGTATATGCAGGTACAGGTACTTTTTTTAAGCAGGGTATATATAGGAATTTTTTCATAAAAAAGGTACTTATCTATATGCCTTTTCGCATGGTTAATTGATAACCTTTTATATTTTTCTGTTTCTTTTCTATCGCATGAAAAAAATCAAGAATTGTATGTGATGTTACCGCTTTCTTTGGCTCAATGCCGAACAGATTGAATATTCTATTGATTTCTTCTTTTATAAATTTTCGTGAATACCATATGCCCACCTCAAAAGAGTTGTATATCATCTGTGAAACTTCTGTTCCCGTAATTTTTGCATGGTAGTCAGCAATAATCATTGCTTCCTTGATTTTCTTTCGATTATATTTTAACCGTTCTATTTCTCCTTTGCCTATTTTGTCGTATGCTTCCACAATAAAACTGTCCGCTTTCTCCAAATCCCTTTTAAACTGATATTCCATTTCCGTTTGGCATTTACCAAGCAATTCAAGTTGTTGCACCATTATCTTACGTTTTTCCTTAATGGAGTTTGATTTGTTAAGACGTTGCAATCTTTCATAATCACCGAGTTTGTAATTTAGTAGGCTATAATGATTGATAGTGAAAGCATCGCAATTCTTATATGATTCATGCAGATTATTAGGACAATTATAATATCCTTTCACCAATTCAGTATTGATGTAATTATCTATCTTGAAATATTTGGTTCTTCCTTTCTCATCAAGCATTTCTGCATAGGGCAGACTGACAAGAACAGCACTATATGCATCTTTCACTGAAACGGTTGTTGCATAATTATAATGATTCTGTAACATACCGTAAACGTCTTTCCAACATGAAATGCGTCCTTTCAGTTCTTCCTTGCTTCTCACCATGAAGTTGCGATTGGTATTGCTGATATGGTGGATAGCAGAAACACCGTTTCTGAATCTTCCCACGCATTGAATTGTGTCAGTATTCGGGTCAAATGCAGTATAGTCCGCAAAATAGCAGTCTGTCAGTAATAAGATGGTTGGCTTCTCTTCCAGTTCAATATCCACCGCATTATAAAAACGTGAGGTTAGCCAGTTGTAACGCTTAATTATGTCTTTGTCCCATATATCAGAAACATTGTCAAACTTCAAGCCTTTCAGCTTTTCAACACTCTTTTCAGAACAAAATACTGCGGATTCGTCAAGCAAGCCAAGTTGGTGCATCATTGAATAAATGGTATCTGTAGAATTACAGAACACAAAGCAATTACCATTCAGGCCTGCTAACACTTCTTTTACTGCCTGCAACAGATTATTTGTCACATGGAGATTCATGTCTTTAACATAGTCGAATGTTGGTTTGATGGTAATGGTCTGGAATTTCTGCTCCTCCAAACGTGGGTCTGTAAACTCTATGGGAGTGGCAGACACCAGTGCCTTATTTTCACATTCAAAAAACAAATCCATAGGTAGTGCTATGTCGGGACGAAAACCTGAATCTTTGACTATCTTGTGGCACTCGTCGAATAATAGAAAGCAGTTATAGCGTATATCCATATCCATTTCTTCAAACGCTTCCCGTACCTTGTAGAAACTTTCTGGAGTAGTGAGTATCTTGAAATATTTGTTCTGTTTGATGCTCCTTTCCATGTATGCCACTATGTCATCCGTATAGACACCATCAAAAACTCCGAAAAGATTGTCTTTTCCATGCTTCGAGTCTTTACATTTTCCACTGATAACGGGTTTGTTCGGCTCTATTATGACTGAATTGCGGTGTGCTTTTAATTCTCCGTAAGTAGCACCAAGTCCCGTAAGTTTTTTATATAATATTGTGTTGGTGGGTATTTCGGGTAGAATTTCTGTCAAGTATTGAATTTTGCCGTTTGCTTTCTTGCTGACTGTTATCTCTTTATTCTTCATATTTCTCACATTTAAATAGTTAGAAAAGGGGGAAAACTCCCCCTTACATTTGATTGGAAGATAGATTGATTAGATAGTCTGTTTCTGTTCACGTAAATACTCCAAAGTTTCATTTGTCCGCTTGATTCTAAACATTATCTTTCCCTTGAAGCAAGGCAGAATCGCACTGATTGATTCGGGATGTTCTCTGAACAATGGGATATATTGAATAATCTTCCCGATTTTAATCATTTCTTTTAGCATCTCAAACTGGAAATCTTCATTCTCATTCAAAGTATCAACTTCTTTCGGGTTTGTATCGAAGTCTGCTACATCACCAGTGAATAAATAGTTCAACAAGCCTTGATAGGATGCAACTTTCAGTTGGTATTTGAATCCTGCCATACGAGCGGATTCTATCCATGCGCAAGGTATATTGTCCTTACTTCCATAGAACTTTACTATAAGCTGTTCCTTACGTTTCATCATTTCCTGCAGGGTGTTGTAAGCACCTTGATTGTCATAAACACGAACTGAACTTGCAGCATTTATAGAATAATTAAAATTACTCATATTATTTTACTATTATAAATTAAACATGTTTATTAGCGCAATCATTGACATTGGCGCCTTACTGTCTTTGATTGTTGTTTTCAAAATTCTAAGATTTGTTTACTTGGTTATCGGTAATGATCTTAATTCTCCCTTACTATTCTTCGGAGCGAACTTCCTTAATATGCTGAATGGAATGAATCATTCCCGTTTAACCTTTCAATGTTCTCTTGTCCTTTTGACATTGCAAAATTAGGAAAGAAATAAGGGGTAATAAAGCGTTTTGCCTAATGCCTATGTGTGTAGAAAGCATGTCTATTTTAGTACGTAAAAAAAATGCGTACCGAAAAAATAACACTTTCAGTACGCATTTCTGCTATGGTTTTATGTATGTTATTTAAGAAATTACCATGTAGTTATTAGCTATGACAGACGGAAATTTTTCATTCTTGTATCTTCTAAGGAGATTGGATAACATTCTGTTTTTATTGTTCTCAGAATCGTATTCTTCATTATATCTTTTACTATCATAACCTACAGTATAGATAAGTCTCGAAATAAGTATCATCTTGTCTTTAGATACCTTTACTTTTTTATTGGGTATGGTGGTAGCTTTTCTGTTTCCTATAAAGAATAGAAACATATCAGTAAATTTCCATTTTTTATGTGATATGTCAAGACTGAACTTTTCTTTGAAATCCATCTTTGATAACAAGCTATTGTCTATAAGGCCTTTCAAGCCTATCTCTTTTAACAGTTCGATTTTTGTTTCTCTGTCTTTGTTACTATTTATAATCTTAGCGTATGATTCGCTGAAATGATGGAGTGCAATTTGAATGATATTTATCAAGTCTTCTCTTTCTGTATAATAACTTTTTTTATTGCCTTGCTTCAAAGTAATACTTGACGCATCACACAACTTAGTTAGAAAAGTAGCAAAATCTTCAAGTATAGATTTTCCCATAATGGGTGCATTTGTGCCAATATCTTCTATAAAGTCATACACGAACAGAAGCAGATACCAAAACTTGCTAACGTCCAACTTATACGCTTCAATGGTATTCTGTAAATCTTCATTAGATAAAAATTTCTCTTTGAAAGAATCGTCCAATTTTCTGTATTCTCGTTTCTTGTATTCTTCCAAAGTCCCTTTGAATGTTTTCATTTCTTTAGATCTCTCATATCTTTCTTCAACAGATAGATTTCTTTCCGCATATCTGTTGGCAAATATGGCTGGTGCGGAAGATACGTCTTCATAATCGGGTAGGAAGTGATTGGCTACTTCCCACACATATTCCAGAAGTGGTTCATCAAGGCATTTATAGCTTTCATACCAACCTATCTTTAAATCTGGTAGTTCCTCTATTGATTGCAATTGTTTCATTGACTATGTTATGATTAGTTATACTGCAAAATAAAAGAAAAGTCTGCAATCCTTTTCAGACTACAGACTTCTTTTTATTATAATAGATTCTTCATTGCATCATCTACTTGTTCATTATCAAAGCTATCAAGGTAAATTTGGGTGGTCGCTAAATCTGAATGCCCTAACGCTTCACTTATCAATGCTATGTTTACTCCAGATTTTTTAAGAACACTGGCAAATGAGTGGCGAGCAACATAGGTTGTAACGTTAGCTTCAACCCCAAGTTGTGCTGCAAGCAGTTTTAGGTTTTTATTGACTTTGCCAAGTAGCTTGTGTATTCTGTTCTGTTTCTGTAAGGCGGTTTTGTGAACCTTACTATCCAAAATCGGAAATAAATAGCCTTTGCCTGTTTTTGAATATTTCTCTATTATCCGCATGGCTTCCTGTGGTATTCCTATCTTTATTTGTTTTCCTGTTTTCTGACGGATATAATGCAGCCTACCACTTTGAATATTCTCATGTGTTAAATTAGCTATGTCTGTAAAATTGATTCCACCACATAGATAGCTGAAAATAAAAATATCTTTACTCAACTCAATATACTGCCGCTTCCCTACAGGTTGAATTTCTGTTTTAAACTTCAGTATGTCAGTTTTAGCAATAGCTCTTTTGGAAGTTGTAGTATTGAATTTGGTTATTTTATATTCATTAAAAGGATAATCAGAAGCTCGGGCACATTTTGCTTTAATTGCTTTATTATAAGCACTGCGCAGTGTACGAAACATAAGACTTATGGTCGTTTCTTTATTATTTTTGGAACGTAGCCATTTCTCATATTTGGTGAGCCATGAAATATCTATATTGCTGAATGGAATATCTACTTTACCTTTAGAGAATGCATTAAGCGAATTGAAAGAACTTTTATAGATAAGGCGATTACCGCATTTCCCTTCATGCATGTATTTTTCTATCAGCTCATGGTAAAACTCGCTAACGGTCTTTAATTCAAATTTGGTATTCTCATTATTGAGTAGGGTGGTAGTTGTATATTCTTTTTGTTCGGTATTAAATTCCAACATTCGTTGTTGAAGTTCTCGTTGTTTATCCAAGATAATCTTTTGGATATATTCTCTATTAGGGCAGTTGGGCTTAGGTTTATTTCGTGTAAAATCCCAATAACGGGGTAGGATAGATATTCCTAAACTTTGATATTTACGCTTTCCTCCTTTAGATACTTGGAGCATCAATGGATTTTCACCATTAGATAATGTCTTAGATTTGTAGCAAACTACTGAAATACAGGCATTCATAATGTTTTTTCGGTTTACATCTTGGTTTACATGTATCCTCTCTATTGCCCTTGAAATAGGTATTTATATCATACTAGAAGCAAAAAGCCTCGATAGCTAAATACTTAACTATCAAGGCTTTCATTGAGAGCGGTAAGCGGGACTCGAACCCGTGACCCTTAGCTTGGGAAGCTAATGCTCTACCAACTGAGCTACTACCGCAGATGAATTGTCGAACAAAAGTAGGTCTTATTACACAAATAAGCAATAATAAAACCTACTTTTTTTCATCAATAATCTATTTTATCTAAAATTCCTGCCAGATATGCTATAGTTACCCCATAGTTTGTCATCGGGATGTTCTGCTTACGTGCTTGCTCTACACGGCTTAGCACATATTTACGATTAAACATGCAAGCTCCACAATGAATGATGAGATCATATTTACTTAAATCCTCAGGAAAATCTGTTCCAGAGACATGTTCAATCAGCAATCCTGATCCAAACTTTTTACGAAGCATATTGGGTATTTTTACCCTTCCAATATCTTCAGTTAGTGGGGCATGAGTACACGCTTCTGCTATCAAGACACGAGAATTTTCTGTCAGTCTTCCAATAGCATTTGCTCCCTCTATGAAATAATCAATGTCACCTTTATATTGGGCAAAGAGGACAGAGAAAGAAGTCAATCTACTTGCAGAAGGCTTCTTTTCATATACAGTCTTGAAAACTTGGGAATCTGTAATAATGAGTTTTGGAGGATGTACTAATGCTTGAAGCATACGATCTATTTGATCTGTCGTACAGCTCATTACGAGGCACTTCCTGTCAAGTAATTCACGAATTGTCTGGACTTGAGGAAGGATTAGTCTGCCTTTAGGAGCCTGAATATCTTGTGGCATAACGAGCATTACCGTATCTCCTTCTTCCACCAGTTTGCCAACAATCCCTCGCGACATTGTTTCATCAGGTAATTTAGCAATCAGACTACGACGGATATCTTCCATTCCTTGTTTAGTACAGGCACTTACTCCAAGGGGAACCTGTCCACATTTTTTTTCTATCGAACGAATTGTAGAAGTAACGTCTGTCAGCAAATCTGCTTTATTCAATATCCATATTACTGGAATATTTTTCTCTTTCAACAAACGACTCCATTCAAGTTCTTTCTCTATATCATCTCCTGTGCACACTAATAATGCAATGTCAGTGCGATCCATAGCACGCATAGTCTGCTGGATACGAAGTGCTCCCAGTTCACCTTCATCATCAAGTCCTGCGGTATCAATGAAAACACACGGACCTATTCCATGTATTTCCATTGCTTTATATACAGGATCAGTGGTTGTTCCTGCTATGTCCGAAACCAGAGCTACTTCCTGATTAGTAAGGGCATTAATCAGCGATGACTTTCCACTATTGCGTTTGCCAAATAGCCCGATATGCAGGCGGTTGGCACGAGGTGTTTCTTGCATAAAATTCAAACTTTATTAATTAGAATCTGAAATCTCGTTGTCCCTCGGAAATACGTTCCAGATTTTCCAAAGCACGACGACGGATAGCAGGATTAGGAATCTGTTCCATCTGTTCACGGATCATTTTCACACCCAATTCACGCGTTTCTGGAGAAGCATAATCTTCCAAATATTCCTGTAGTGTCATCAGCGCATTTGGAGCACAACAATTGGCTATTTGTCCGGTTTTTACCAGCGACATGAAACGGTCTCCCGTACGACCTTCCCGATAACACGCTGTGCAGAAGCTGGGGATATACCCTAATCTCAACAGCCAGGATACTATTTCATCAAGAGTACGGCGATCGCTTACATCAAACTGTGCTGAATTTTCTTCGGGAGTTTCTTCGTGTACATATCCACCAACACTTGTACGTGAACCTCCACTAAGTTGAGAAACTCCTAATGCCAATACTTTTTCTCGTGAGCGTTGAGATTCACGAGTAGAAACAATCATACCTGTATAAGGAACGCTGATACGGATCACAGCCACAATTTTCTGGAAGATATCATCTGAAATAGCATTTTCAAAATCGGATGCATTGATGTCATCGGCCGAACAGATACGCGGAACACTAATAGTATGAGGTCCTACTCCGTATGTAGCTTCTAAGTGTTCAGCATGCATCAACATACCAACAAAATCGTACCGATATGTATTAAGTCCGAATAGTACTCCTATTCCTACATCATCGATACCTCCCTGCATAGCGCGGTCCATTGCCTCTGTATGATATGCATAATTACTTTTGGGTCCGCGTGGATGAAGTTTTTCGTAGTTCTCTTTATGATAAGTTTCCTGAAACAAAATATAAGTTCCAATTCCTGCATCGTGCAAACGACGGTAATTTTCGACTGTTGTTGCAGCTATATTTACATTCACACGACGGATAGCTCCATTTTTATGCTTAATGCTGTAAATGGTCTTTATAGATTCCAGGATATATTCTATCGGATTATGCAGCGGATCTTCACCAGCCTCGATAGCAAGACGTTTATGTCCCATATCTTGCAATGCAATGACTTCCTGGCGAATCTCATCCTGAGTAAGCTTCTTGCGGGCAATCGACTTGTTTTTGATGTGGTAAGGACAGTATACGCAACTGTTTACACAGTAATTTGACAAATAAAGCGGAGCAAACATAACAATACGGTTACCGTAAAAGCGCTGTTTGATCTCGCGTGCCAGTGCATATATTTCTTCCAACAAATCATTGTCGTCACATTCCAACAGAACGGCGGCTTCACGATGAGAAAGCCCTTTACAGTCGCGAGCTTTATCTATGATAGAACGAATCAACTCACGATTGTCTTTGTTGGCTTTTGCATAATCCAGTGTAGCCATGATTTCATCGTGATTGATGAATTCTTCTGCATGAGGTGAATCTATTTTATACATAATTGACTTTATATTTAATAATAAAACGATGTTTAGTATGCGTTGTAATCTCCTCGGCCTTTATCTATGACATATCCTATTACTTTCAGTCGCTGTTCCAACAGAAGAAGTCCTTCGGCTGCTTCAGCACCTAGAGAAGCCTTATTATCGTATAAGGAATATTTGCTCCGTTGTATGACGGGAGAGAGGTTAGGCATTACCACATTGGCTCCTGCCAATATGCCTTTTTCTCGTCCTTCTGGAGAAAGGGTAGCAAGTGCTGTTGTAGAAGGAATTAAAGCATGAGGATGCATCAGACGGAAAATGGAGAGTAGGAGCAGTGTCTGGTTCAAACTTCCCGAAGGCATCATTGCAAAAGGAGTATCATGATGTGGAAGAAACGGTCCAATACCGATCATTTCTGGTTGAAGGTTTTCGATATAAAGGATATCTTCTATCAAATTATCAATAGTCTGATATGGGCTTCCTACCATAATCCCTGTTCCAGTCTGGAAACCAATACGCTTCAAGTCTGCCAGACACCTCAGACGGTTGGACAAAGACATAGCTTCAGGGTGAAGCTTGCGATAATGAAGCTCGTTATGCGTTTCGTGACGAAGTAAATATCTGTTAGCTCCAGCCTGGAAAAAACGTTCGTATACAGATGTTTCTTTTTCTCCTAATGAAAGTGTAATTGCTACGTCTGGAAACTCTTTTCGAATAGAGGATACAGTACGTATAATCATTTCATCATCATTCATTTCTCCTCCCTGAAGAACAAACGTCCGGAATCCCAGTTCATAACCATGTCGGCAACACGCCAGAATTGTTTCTTCATCCAAATGATAGCGTTCTATCAAATGATTACTACGCCGGATACCACAATAGTAGCAGTCATTCTTACACCGGTTGCCAACTTCAATAAGTCCCCGGATAAAAATCCGGTTTCCAAAACTAGCATGTGAAACTTCTCTTGCAAGAGCATTAATATAGGATAAATCCTTATCATTACACTGACTCAATAAGATACGAAATTCATCGGGAGCCAGTGTATGCTCCCGATGAAGACGTTCTATTAAACTTCTCATAAGGTAGAGAAGAGATTATTCTTCTTTATAATTTTCATATTTCAGCGTACGCTTCAGCAAATCTTGATTCAACTGGCGTTTTCCTGAAACAGAATCATTATAAGCACTTGGTCCTGTTACACATCCTCCTTCGCATGCCATCATTTCGATGAATTGGGCATCCACTTTTCCTGTCTTAGCCCATGCACGCATCTGTCCGATACTCTTCTTGTTGAAGTCTGAGAACTGCAGCATCTTTATACCATCTGCCTTAGGACCCAAATATGACTTAACTGCTCCTGCAACACCACCAGCTTGTGCAAAGCCATGAGCTTCACAAACAGATTCATAGGCAACCTTATACGGGTTGGCTTGAGCCAGTTCAATACCTAATCCACGGAATACTGAGTGTAATTCTTCGAATGTCATTACGTAGTCTACACACTCATCACGCTGTGCTTCTTTACGCTTTGCAATACACGGACCTATAAAAACAACTTTTGCTTCCGGATATTTCTTTTTGGCAATACGTGAAGCATAATACATAGGAGAGCCTGTACCTGACACATAAGGCTTCATAGCAGGAATATGCTTGTTTACTAGCTCAATATATGAAGGACAGCATGAGGTTGTCATAAACTTTTGTCCTTCCTCCAGCTTTTCAAGTAATTCGTGTGCCTCATTGCTTGTTGTCTGCATAGCTCCTTCGGCAACTTCTATTACATCAGCAAAGCCTACCTCTTTCAAAGCTCCGTAAACCTGGTCGATAGTTGCATCGAACTGTCCCAGTACAGAAGGAGCCGGAATTGCAACCACCTGTTCACCACGGCGTATTGCTTCCAACACATCAAACACCTGAGATATCTCGAAAATTGCACCAAACGGACATGCATTCAAACACTTTCCGCAATAAATACATTTACTTTCGTCTATGTGCTCTATATTATTTTCATCTTTGCTGATTGCTTTTACCGGACATGCTTCTTCACAAGGTACCGGAATATATACAATCGCATGATAAGGACAACTTTTATGACAAATACCACAGCTGATACAAGTATCATGATCAATATGTGCCTGTCCTGTTTTCTTGTCGAAATGTACAGCTCCTTTCGGGCAGTTCATATAGCAGCTTCTGGCCACACAACCACGGCACAGATTACTTACTTCATAATTAACCTGTACACAAGAAGAGCATGCTTCATCTATAACACACAGAATATTTTCTTTAAGTTTGTTTCTACGGTCCAATGCCTGACGGGCATATTCCGATAGAGGAGTCAGTTCATCCGTTTCATCAGACATATCCCAGCCCAGCAACGGAAGTGACTTATATTTCGTTACGGCGCGTTCTTTATGAATACAGCAGCGTCCTACAGGTTGAGAACGGCGAGGACTGAATTCCAAAGGAACACGATCTATTTTTTCAACTAGCTGGTTTTCCTTCCACAAAGCGACCAGTTTTTCCAATAGCTTGTGGCGTACAATCATTACGTTGTTTGATGCCATAACAAAGTTAGGTTAAAAAGTTAGGTTATTTAGTTTAGTTATCCTTAATATATAAAAAATTATTTTTCTTCTGCTGCTCGTAAAATAAGCGTAGTTGCTCCAAGAGTAAAAATGGCTCCGTCTTCTATACGTACACGATCTTTGGGACCTAAAAGTTCATTCATCAGGAAAGTTCCCGTTATGCTGTCATTATCCCGTAGGGTATATACGATTTTCCCTTGTTTGTTTTGCTTTACATTCAGCACGCAATGCCGGCGATCCATGCTTGGATCATTTGTTTCTACAGGAATATCAATTTCATTCCCTTTACTACGGCGACCTATTATATTATCACCTTCATGCAAAGGGAGCACTTGTTTATAGCCGAAAACATTTTCTATAGCTATCACGTTGCCAAAATCTTGCGTTCCTTCTCTCTCATCAACGACTTCTTCACGACGGGAACCTGCACTCAGTTTGGATTTTCCAATACGGATACCAAACTGTTTTTTACAATTATCGCATACGAATACCAATGACTGACCTTCTTCGTATTTTGTTTCATCAAATTGTATGTAGTTGTCACACTTCGGACATCTGACTCTTTTCATAATGTGATTATTCTCGGTTTATTTAGTTGTAAGCACCCATGCTGACGCAAAATCTGCATTTTTCTTCAATTCTTTAATCTGTTTATATGCATCAGTCTGATTAGTATATCGGTTGATTGCAACACGGAAACGTCCGTCCGATTCCAGAATTTGCGCTTCCTTATAACCTTTTTGCTGCATTTGTTTTACGACTTGCATTGCGTCGCTATTTGTTGCCAGACTCGCAACTATAATATAACTGCCAGCTTTTGTAGTCGCTTTTTGCGGCACTTTATTAGCTGCAGGAGTCTTTTTTTCTACAGGTTGCTTCACATCCTTTACAACATGTGCTGCCGGCTTTGCCGATGGAGCTGCAACTTTTTCAATTTTCACAGCAACCGGTTTCAGTGTATTGATATTATTCTTTACAGATTGCTTTTTTACTGTTTTTTGTTTCTTTTCCTGTTGCTGAACAGAAGGAGAGACCGTAATAATACTTGATGCCATAGAATGATTTTTAATAGCATCAAATAATCCAGTCGAACCTAAAGAAGCATATTCAGCATCATCCAAGTAGGTGTTTTCCACTGGAATAGAAAACAAGAAAAACAACAATATTGCAGCTGCTATTGCTACTATGTTCTTACTCCATCTGCGATAATGAAAGGACGAACGGCGTGTACTGGTCTTTACCGTGCGGGGCATAGCATATTCGACCAAAGGTTTCTCCTGAGGTACATTCTCTGGTGACAACTTTGGAAATGTGAATCCTTGAAGTCCATATAATGAAGGAGTAAAGAAACCATTTGCTTCCGGTTCAAATTCATATACTCCGTTCATATTATAATACAGCGTACCTACATTGTTCAAATATATATGTCCGTATCGGTAAATATCTTCTTTCAGTTTCTGTACGAGCTTTTCTATCTTGCGGGTTGCATCAGGAAAATCCGTATTATATGCTTGCATATAAGACTGTACAAGCAAACCGTCATTCATGACAAGTTGAGGATTAAAGCCGATTGTACGTGCCGGCGGACAAAACTCTCCCGTATCTTCGTTGTATACACACGAACGATAGTGAGCTATAAAGCCTCCCAGACCAGGAACAATCACGCAATCGTTCTCCAGGAGTAATACTTCAATATGTTTTGCTAATTCAATCATAATGCAAAGATATGATTTTTTCTCTAATATTTACATTACTTTTCTTGTATTTTGTCTGAAAAGAAATGCGCGTACAATCTATATAAACTAATAAACTGCTTATAAAAACATCACTTCTTATCTAAGAAACCGTAATAAAGTAAACATAATCAGTAATCGAGGTAAGTATTATATCCTGAAATAGGGTATCTTTGCCATTAAAATCAAAATCAGTAATGAATAGAATAACCAATATAAGAAAAACAATTGTTTTTGCAGGCTTTTTGAACCTGATCTGTACCCCAGGGATGTCGCAAGAACAAAAACATGATACAATTCGTGCAAGCAAAGTTTATGAAATAGGAGAGGTAGTGGTTACAGGAAGCCGTAACGAGACAGATGTGCGCCATCTTTCACAAACAGTTTCCGTAATCAACCGCATCGACATAGAACATGCCATGCAACCCTCTTTATTACCTGTGCTTACCGAACAAATTCCGGGACTGTTTGTCACCTCAAGAGGTATCATGGGATATGGGGTTTCTACTGGTGCTGCCGGAGGTATTTCGCTGCGTGGCCTAAGTGGCGGGACAGGCAGATTAATGGTTATGATTGACGGTCATCCACAATATGCCGGTATATTCGGTCACCCTATAGCAGATGCTTACCAATCATTTCTTGCCGATCGGGTAGAAGTTCTAAGAGGTCCGGCATCTGTACTCTATGGCTCCAATGCAATGGGTGGCGTAATAAATATTGTCACCCGCAAAATGCATGACAACGGTGTAAATACTAATATTCACATGGGATATGGTTCTTACAACACATTGGAATCAGAATTCACCAGCCGTATTCGTAAAGGACGTTTTTCCAGTGTAGTGTCAGGGTCGTATAATCGTACAGACGGGCATCGTAATAATATGGAGTTTGAACAATACGGAGGATATGCAAAATTAGGCTATGAAATGACCGGCAACTGGAATTTGCGAGGAGATATAAACATAACCCATTTCAATGCATCATATCCGGGACCGATAACGGCTCCGTTGCTCGACGGTGACCAGCGTATTACGAGAGGGGTAACTTCATTCGCTATTGAAAACAACTATGAACAGACATCCGGAGGTCTGAGTTTTTTTTACAATTGGGGAAAACATTGGATTAACGATGGATATACACCTTCGAAAGAAGAGAAACCTCAGGATGGGCGTTTTAACTCACGGGATAATATGATGGGAGTTTCACTCTATCAGAGTATGCAGTTTTTTAAGGGAAACCGAATAACAGCAGGGATTGACTGGTTTCGATACGGAGGTAAGGCTTGGAATGAATATGTAAGTGGAGAGCATATAGGTACAACATCAGATCTGGTAAACAAGCATGAAAACGAATTGGCTGGCTATGTTGATCTGCGCCAAAATATAGGAACTTGGCTGACTTTCAATGCCGGACTTCGCGCAGATCATCATTCACGTGTTGGATTGGAATGGGTACCACAAGCAGGACTGGCTTTTCATTTGCCCCATACGATTGAAATGAAAGCTTCTGCATCGAAGGGCTTCCGTTACCCAATTCTACGGGAAATGTATATGTTTCCGCCACAGAACCCCGATTTACAACCGGAATCCATGTGGAATTATGAATTGGCTTTTTCACAACAATTGATGAATGGCAGATTAACTTATGGAGTAAACTTGTTTTACATTGACGGGAAAAATCTTATTGAAACTCTTCCCAATCCCAATGGTAGTGGTATGCTAAATCAGAATTCCGGCGAAATAGAAAATTCCGGAATAGAATTACAAGCAGCCTGGCGTATCAGTCAATATTGGTCTGTCGACGGGAATTATAGTTATCTGCATATGAAAAATCCTGTTTTGGCAGCCCCAAAGCACAAGCTTTATACCGGAGTCAACTTTAACTATAGACATTGGGATATATCTACTGGCATACAATATATCTCCGGACTTTATACACAAACCGATCCAATTAAAACAGAAGAATTTGTTTTATGGAACATACGGGCTTCATATCAAGCTTGCCGCTGGCTGAATATCTGGGCACGCGGTGAGAACTTGCTGGCGCAAAAATATGAGATTAATGCAGGATATCCGATGCCACGGGCAACAGTTATGGCTGGAATAAATATCAGTTTTTAAAGACCGACTATAAAAGATCTTCATCACTCCATAAATCCAGCATATCATTTACTCCCCAATACCAGCGTACAAGACTGGCATAAGCATTATTATGCCGATAGAACGAAGATGGTACTGTATTACCACGCATTGTATAAACTGATGCTGCCGGAATTAAATTTTCAGACGTTATAAGCTGTTCTGTATAATGAGATTCATAACCACGCAGCATCAGTTTCCGGTAATTCATTTGACGATAGCCAGTACATATTCGCGAATCGGTCACTGTAAAATTAAAAGGAAAGATATCAGCCATTTCATAGGCAGTTCCCCCACGACGTACGGTTATAGAGTGTGAAAGCAGGAGCATTCCCCCACATTCGGCCAGCAGTTTGCCCCCATTCTCAATATAGTTGCGAAGCTGTCCGAATAATCGTTTCCGGCGATATAGCTGACGTGCAAACAGTTCCGGATATCCTCCTGGAATATAAACCAGATCAGCTTCCGGAAGGTCACTGCCATATACAGGACTAAAATAGGTAATTTGCCCGTTTCGTGACAAGGAATCAATCGTTTCACGCGATAAAAAACAAAAGGCCGGATCGCGTGCGATAGCTATACGTAACTTTTTACTGTTTGTTATCGGTCTGTTTTCTAACTCCGAATCAGATGTGTAAGGAAGAATATGCTGACAGGGGAAAATGCGTTCACATAAACTTAACAACTTATCTACATTCACATATTTGTCCACTAGAGAAGCGATCTGGTCTATTTGTTCGTCTATAGAACGCCTGGCTGTCAGTGTCAAGCCAGAATGGCGGGAAGGCAATTTAAAATCATCTATTATAGGTAAATATCCCAGACATTCTACACCTGCATCGACGCAAGCTTCACGCAACAAATTTAAATGAACGGATGAAGCAACCTGATTAAAAATAACACCTGCTACATGAACCAAATTCTTGAAATGTTTGAATCCATACAATACAGGCGCTACTGAATATGCAGTTGCACGTGCGTTGACCACTAATATTACGGGTATCTTCAATAATCGCGCAATATGAGCATTACTCCCTTGCATACGATTATAGCCATCAAAGAGTCCCATACTCCCCTCAGTTATACATGCATCTGCCTTTTCTGCATATTTATTATAAACAGACTGGATATGACTGTCGGATGCCAGCCAGGCATCCAGATTTACAGAATCGTAACCAGCAGCAATCGAATGATACTGAGTATCTATGCAGTCAGTGCCACATTTAAACGTGTGTGTACGCAATCCCCTTTGCTGCAAAACACGCAACAATCCCAGCGTAAAAGTAGTTTTTCCGCTTCCAGATACAGGAGATGCTATCAATAATTGTGGTTTCATGCTAGTTACGGTTGATAAAATCGGGCACAAAGATAGGGAGAACTCATGAATTTCCGTATTTTTGCAAACAAGAAAATAACAATCAATGAGAACAATAGTTATAACTGGCGGAGCCAAAGGGATAGGGCGCTGCTTGGTAGAGTATTTTGCATCGCAAGGTGATGCCGTCTATTTTATAGATATGGATGCGGATGCCGTTGCGACTGTAACGGAAAAATTATGTGCCAAACAAATGAATGTTTATGGCTTTACAGGAGATATTGCCGACGAACAAGTATTGCAAAAGTTTGCGGCGAGAGTGATAGAAGAAACTCCACAAGGAATACATTGCCTGATAAACAATGCTTGCTTGATGAAAGGAGGAATCCTCAGCGGATGTAGTTACGATGATTTCTTGTATGTACAGCGCGTCGGTGTTGCAGCTCCTTATCTGCTTAGCAAGCTCTTCATGCATCATTTTGCCGGTGTCGGCTCCATCGTAAACCTTTCCTCAACCCGTGCGTTTCAGTCACAGTCCGATACAGAAGCTTATACGGCAGCCAAAGGAGGCATTACCGCACTGACCCATGCGCTTGCCGTAAGCCTCGCCGGTATAGCCCGTGTCAATGCTATTGCACCGGGATGGATTGATACAGGTAAGTTCCACGACGAAAGTTATGTTCCCGACTACACTGAAGGAGATATCATGCAACATCCGTCACAACGGGTAGGAGAGCCTGAAGATATCGCCCGTGCTGTAGAGTTTCTCTGCGACAAACGCAATTCTTTCATCAACGGACAATGCCTGACCATCGACGGCGGAATGAGTAAGCTGATGGTTTATCACAACGACTACGGCTGGAGAAAAGAATAAAACTTGTATTAATTATTTCATAAAGATTCTTATGCTATTACAATTATTATTTGTCCTTGTGGCGATAATTATCGGTGCAAGAGTAGGCGGTATCGGACTGGGAATATTGGGCGGACTTGGTCTTGCTGTGCTGACCTTTGTATTCGGACTTCAACCCACTGCACCTCCGATAGATGTAATGCTTATGATTGTTGCTGTCATTGCGGCAGCAAGTTGTATGCAAGCAGCAGGCGGACTGGACCTGATGGTGAAGTGGGCAGAGAAGATTTTGCGAAAGAACCCGCATCATATTACATTGCTAAGCCCGTTTGTGACTTACTTTTTTACCTTTTTTGCAGGAACAGGACATGTGGCTTATTCTGTTCTTCCCGTTATTGCCGAGGTTGCCAAAGATACAGGTATTCGTCCTGAACGTCCGCTGGGTATCGCAGTTATCGCTTCGCAGCAGGCTATTACTGCCAGCCCGATATCGGCAGCAACGGTTGCTATGCTCAGTATGCTTGCCGGATATAACATTTCGCTGTTCGATATCCTGAAGATTTCCATTCCCTGTACGCTGGCTGGAGTTCTTCTCGGTGCACTGTATTCGATGAAAGTCGGCAAGGAACTGAAAGATGACCCTGAATATCAAAGACGACTGGCAGCTGGTGAAATTTCCGGTGATGGTTATCATACCACAGAAGTGGCAAGCCATGGTAAGGCACTTACTTCTGTCATTCTCTTTTTGGCTGCCACGATAGGAATTGTTTTATTCGGATCTATCGACGGACTCCGCCCGACATTTACAACAGCTCAAGGTGAAGTTCAAATGGAGATGTCGCACATTATCGAAGTGTTGATGCTTTCTGCCGCCTCACTCATTTTGCTATTCACAAAAACAGATGGTATAAAGGCGGCAAAAGGTTCTGTTTTCAATGCAGGAATGCAGGCCGTAGTTGCAATTTTTGGTATCGCATGGATGGGAGATACCTTCATCGCAGGAAACATGGAAGTTATGAAAGAGAATATTTTCGGCCTTGTTACCGATATGCCTTGGCTGTTTGGTGTGGCCTTGTTCCTGATGTCCATCTTGTTATTCAGTCAGGCAGCTACCGTTCGTTCTCTGTTACCGCTCGGCATAGCACTAGGCATTTCTCCTTATATGCTTATCGCGCTTTTCCCAGCTGTGAACGGTTATTTTTTCCTGCCCAACTATCCGACAGTGATAGCCGCCATAAACTTTGATACTACCGGAACGACACGAATAGGCAAATATCTGCTGAACCATTCGTTTATGATGCCCGGACTGATAGCCACCATTGTATCGGTTGTACTGGGTATTGTGTGGGTTTCGATGATGTAATAATTAAACCATTTAAATCTGAATATATGAAAAAAATCGTTCAATCTTCTGTCTTATATCTTTTGACTTTATTTTTGGGTAGCTGTGCTCCCAAAGTTCTAACAGAGATAAAAAGTACTCATACTCCTATTGTAACAGCACAAGAAGTTCACTTATATGAAGTAGGCGATTCTGTTCCGCAATCTGCTAAACTGATTGGTAGGGTAAAAGTTTTAGATTCCGGTCTGAGTACCCAATGCCAGTACGATCAGGTAATAGCGCTGGCAAAAAAAGAAACGGCACAAAGCGGTGGAAACGCACTTGCACTGACAGAGCATCGGAAGCCGTCGATATGGAGCAGTTGCCACCAAATTGCCGGAAATATGCTATTAATTGATGAAACCAAGACGCATGAATTTTATACAAGGACTGTAACTCCTGCTTGGGATTCGAAAGAATGCAACTGCGATGAGCCGTCCCGTTTCAGGCACAATACATTCTATGCCAACATCGGCTATTCCTGCATTGTCAGCAAATTTTATATGCCATTAGATGCAACAGGACATCCTAAGCGGGGTATAGACTGGATGGCTGGTTACGACTGGATGACGGAAAGTGGATTCGGAGCCGGATTGATGTATTCCGGTTATAAATCATCGTATTCACTGTCTGACATAGATTTTGCAGTCAAGTTGGCATACATAGCTCCGCAGTTTGTGATGAAACAGCGGTTTCGCCAATGGTCGATAGAAGAAAAGCTTGGCATCGGATATTTCAATTATCGGGAATCTGTAAAAGGCAGTGGAAGTGTTTCCGCATCAGGTGTAGGGTATAATTTTTTGCTCGGTACAGAGTATCATGTGTCCGATCTTATTGGGATAGGGGCTAACATTGGCTATGTTTCTGGTTCACTTCCTGAAGATAAGTTTGGTAATTCGAATGACGAAGACGGAAGCACCGGTATCTTCCGCCTTCACTTCAACGTCGGACTGAGATTCCACTTTTAATATCTCATCGGATAATTCCCGTATCACTGTCCTTCAACTGAATAGTTTTATTGACCGTCCGGTATTTACGTCCTTTGTGTAACCTCCATGTAACTGTCAGACTGACGAGATTACAGATGTCCGTGCTGTAAAGAGCTGTCGATTTCTGAAGATTGCGGTTCAAGATATCTGTTTCGAACATCTTATACCTCTGCATCAATGGCAGTTGCCAGGCAAGGGAAAACTGGCAGGATTTATACTGATAGGAGCCTTTCAGCAGGATGCTGCTTCCATTATATCCCTTAGATTCTCCTTCCAGGAAACGCCATCCGTTGTCGGCATATGCTTGAAGCGAAAAGTTTCCCAGATAAGCGTGAACATTTCCCGTCAGAAAATAAGAAGTATAACAGTGAGTGTAGTCATATCCGAAGTTGAAACAACGGAACAATCCGCCGTATAAGGCTACGGAAAGTTTATCGGGCAGCAACCAATAATTGACATATCCTGCTGTCTGCAAGGCATCTATTTCTTTCTGGTTGCGCTGGGTATAGATAAACTGATCGTCTGCCGTCCGTTCGTACACCGCCATGTTCGGGCGATGACATATCTTATATAAGCCTTCGATGTATGCTTGCAGGCGGGCCTCGAAATACGATAGTCTGAGAGTGTGATATGTTTCTCTGTTGGGCTTGAGGTCAGGACTTCCGGCAGTCCATTCCATACTGTTGGTACGGATCATGGCATCGCTGATCATGGCTATGCGGGAAGTACGCTCGTTCGACTGAAAATTATAGCTTACTTGCAGTGCATTGGTGAAATCATAGCTCAGTGCCGCCTTCGGACAAAACGTCCAGTAGTCGTACGTATGCTCCTGTTGGCGGTAGTGCAGGTAGCTTGCACCTACGCCTGCCGAATAACGTAGTTTACCCCAATAGCCTTTTATCTCGGAAAACAGATAGAAGCGGTTGTTGTGCATCAGGGTAAGCGAAGAAACATCGCCCGTATACGTATTGTTCGTGTATTTCTGACTGTAATTGATACCAGCAGAAAGGGTAAAAGGTTTCAACTTATTCTCGTAGATAGCTTCACTCATCAGCGAATAAGTCTTTCCGTCCACATTGTATCGGTAGGGAGAGCCTTCATCGTAACTGGTAGAGGAATTTGTATCGATATAGGTACCTACAGCATTCAGCGTGACCGACTGTCTGGGGGTAAGCTGCTGGAAATAATATAGGTCGAGAACCGGACTTCCCGTCCGGCTGTTGTCTTGTTGAGTAGCGATGTACTCATTCATCCCGTCCACTACATTTTTCCGATTGAAGTCGCCTGGTACGTGACTGAAATCACCACTGAGCGATGCTTGAAATACATAACGGGTAGAATCAGCTAAATTGTAGGTCAGCTTCACACGATTATTGAATCTCCGGCTGCGTGACGCAATATCGTTACGTTGAATGGTATAGACTGATCCATCATTCAAGTGATAATAGGCTGTTTCCTCCATCCGATTGCCGTCAAAATCCTTATATCCGAAATCATAGTTCAACGAAAGTTCGCTTTTTCCCGTATTCCACTTACCATAAGCCGTATAGTTTCCGTTTTTGGCATTCAGCGACTGGCTTAGGGATGTACCAACCGTATATCCACTGCTTGCACGCCGTGTCGTGATATCGATAACGTAAGCGATTCCCTCACCGTAACGCACGCCGGGATTATCGACGAAATCAATCTTGAGAATACTTTTCGGATCGAGTGACAACATTTCCGCCTGATCTACAATAATGCCATTGATGCGTAATTGCACGCTTCCTTTATTGTCGATAGTAGACACATTACGGGCATCTTCATCGATACGGATATTGGGCAGACTAAGTTTCTGCAAGACACTATATCCTGAACTGGACGCTTCTTTCTGAGCATCAGAAGGGTAGAGCAGCAGGCCGTCTGTTTTATGAACAATCCGTGCAGCTTTTACTTCCACTTCTCCCAGTTCGATACTTTGCTCGGCTGTCTGTGCAGATGCTGCAAGCGAGAAAAGAATAAATGTGATACCGGCGCAGGCTTTTCGGGCAGCCCGACTAATGCCATATACCAAGGAATCCTCTACAGAGGCATTACCTTGAAACTGATTTGTTAGCCATTCCATTTGTTTCTGTTTTGATGTTTCGGAAACAAATGTAGAGGGTAGAGATAAATGACAGCCAGAACAAACACTGACATTTGTCTGACATTTCAGTGTCAGTTTTATATCTTATTGATTTCCAGTGAATAGTTCCGACCTCTGTCTGCTACGATTTTCAGATTAGTATGTTCCTCTACAATCGGCTTCAGCCTGCGGATAAGCGTATAAAGTGTATCATTGGCATCCTCTTTCTTGGGCCAGAGTGCTGCGCAAATGTCCTCTTTAGTCAGTGAATGTGAGGGAGCATTCCAGAATAACAACATGAGCTGCTGTTGCATTGGAGTAAAGCGGATAGGAGTGTGTGCCGCCGTATAAAACCGCTGGTCCGCTTCCGAATAAACCAGTCCTCCAAAACCGGTGACAGCTTCCGAACCTTCTTGTTTCTTTCTCAGATAGAGCCACGACAACATCGCCCAAAGGAAAGCCGAAATCATGCAAGCAGCCGGAATACGCTGATCCGACATACCGAACACACTGGCGGCCGACAAGCGGGCATATCCTTTTAAGGCAAGTGTTTCTCCTGCATGTTTATCCTTTACTATCAGCGTGTCACTACAGACAGCTTGTTCATCCAAAGAATTATCCTGAAAATCGCTATCAACCACATCGAATGTAATAAATGCCGCCTGCTGAAGACGTTTATCTTTCAGGTAACGGCAAAACCGTTCATCGGAAACAGCAATCAGTACCTGTCCTCCTGAAGTCTTGCGAAGTTGTTTGTACGCCCTGATTGTATCTTGAGTAATGATATAATCTTTTCTCTCTTTGAGGGTTTGTGCCAAAGCCTGATTCAAATCGGCTGTTATTTCATTCCTAGCCTTACAATAATTGTGACGGCCAGCCAGCAAAGAAGTCAGCATAAGTGTCAGAAATACGGCAACGGATAGTAGTTTGCAGTTCATAAAATCAGATTTTATTTCTGACAAATGTAACAAATTTTATGCTAAAACGAGAATCATCCACCTATTATATTCCGATATTCGTTCGGTGTCATTCCCGTAGCTTTTTTAAATACTCGGGTAAAATGCTGAGGATATTGAAAACCAAGTTAGTACGCAACCTGGCTGATTGAATGAGCCGGAATGAGCAATTGTACCTTTGCTATGCCGACAATTTTATCTTGTATATACTCTAATGCAGTTTTTCCTGTTTCTTTTTTAATAAGATCACCAAAATAATTCGTCGAAAGACAAAGCTCGCTTGCACAATATTTTACTGTAGGCAATCCTTTTTGCATGGCATTGTCACCTGCAAAATACTGGTCGAGGAGCTTTTCAAAACGTGTCAGAATATCGCGGTGAGCATCCTGTCGGGTGATAAACTGTCGTTCGTAGAAGCGCAGGCAATAGTTTAGCAATAATTCAATATGATTAGCAATCAGCCGTTTGCTCATCCGATCGATAGAATGTTGTAACTCCTCCTGAATCTTTATCAGACAATCTATAAATGTATGACGCTCTTGTTCCGAGAGATGCAAGGCTTCGTTCACTTCATAAGAAAAAAATGTATATTCACTCATGGCACGTCCAAGGTTGGTTCCGCGAATCAGATCAGGATGAAAACACAATGCATAACCTTGAGGCTGGAAGATTTCACCTGTATCTTCTATGCCAATAACTTGTCCCGGTGCAAGACAGACAACCGATCCTTTTTGATAGTCATACCGTTGTCGGCCATAAATCAAATCACAGTTCTTCTCGTCTTTCAGAAAAACTACATAAAAACCGAACGTATGTCGCATATGCCGCATCGGTTTCGCTTTTGAAAGATTTATCACACTTACTAGTGGATGCAAGGTTTCTACACCAAGCATATCATCATATTCAGTTATGGTATCGAAATTTAATAATTCTGTTTTCATCGGGAGATATTTATATTACAAATATAAGAAAGGATTCTTACTCCATCGTTATATAACAAAAGAAAAGCAGTGTTTCTATGCAGTAAATCTGTGTTTTATATCATTGACAATAATCTGCAATACTGACAAATTACACCATCTGTGAATCTGTGAAATTATTCTGTGTTTTGTATAACTATCAGTAAAATAGTAAAGGATAATTTTGCAATAGGAATCAATATAATATATGCGATATGGAAAAAGAAGTAATGATACTTACAGGTGCCGGACAAATCGGTATGGCGATAGCCCGACGGATGGGATATGGAATGAAGATTGTAGTCGGTGACAAACGAATGGAGAATGCACAGTCCGTGGCCGATACGATGAACCGTGCCG
>OGKA01000307.1_pt1 | contig 56971 bp, 61 predicted proteins | sample 1572211 | NCBI WGS metagenome assembly OGKA01 (sample SAMEA2582125, study PRJEB24529) | metagenome | biome: Human gut stool | place: China | collected 2011 | reverse complement strand
CTGAATCTTAATTATTCATTTTTCATCCAGTGTCCAGAAAACTGGGTACATATCACAGCGGGGTGGTGTTGTTGAGGAGTGCTTATTTTAGAATAAAGAGATCGTCATAGCGGGCGATACCATTATAGAGCAGCTTGAGCATGGTCACGGCAGAGGGGCGACCATTCAGAGGATAGCCAGCCATCTCCTGAACGCGATCAGGGCAGAGATCCCATGTAACCTTGGATGCCCGGCGGCGTGAATCGGCAGGGGATAGGAGCGCGTAGCAGAGTGTTTGACTATGATATATACAGTCTAAAAAGGCATTGATCTTGGGATGGGTGCTGTAGCGAGGAATCTCCATGACACCGCGCAAGCTGTAACACAAAACATTGCGTTCTATCGTCCTATTTCGTTCAACCTGTAACGACTTGTTATAAGTTGAAAGTGGATCAAGACGATCGGCGCATGGTTTCCGACCTCAGTCCTCAGATTGAGGACCGAGCTTAATGGTTCAAAACGGTCTTTCTTATGTGTGACCTCAAACGGATATACACAAAACTGTGCAAAATTTCCATATCAGCTTCAAAGGACGCAAATCCGCCGGGGATGTGTGCTGTCTGATATTAAACGCCGCTCTTCAAGTGCACTACTGACTGGTGATTTGAATGAAATCGTGAGAGATGCCATCTTTACTCGGTAAAAGCGATCTTGATGGTCTTTGTGACTGGTTGACCCAATTCGTTCTGTCGGTGAATAATCCAGTTTAAAAGATAATAAAACAGAAAACCCCTACCGCGTTGACTTACGCAGTAGAGGCTGAATAGGACCCTGATTCGATTTCGTTTAGGTTTGCGGGACTTCGACGAGATAATCTTCAAAGTCAAAATCAATAGTTATCATTCCTTCGCTATTCGCTCCAGAAATATCGACTTCGTTTGACAATTGAATCAATTTAACAAACTCGTCTTTGAGTTTTCCGTTGAAAGTTTTGCCCAAACAAGTAACAAGTATTCTTACAGATCTAGTAATGTCGGTGATTTCTGTTTTCATCTTGACAATTGCGGGTTCGCCCCAATCGATTTTACGAATCAAATTCAATGCAAAATATACATTCTGCATCACAATTGGATTTACAACCAGCGTTTTTTCACGATGTACTTCTTCATCAACTAATGCATAAAACTGCTCTTTGAAAGCTTGCCATTCCGGGTCATTACTTTCATCACCAAAATCATTTTCGAATTCAAATTCTTTTTCGTCCATATCATATACCCCTTTCAATGGTCTAAGGACTTCTTTTAGGCAAGTATACCATGAAGCAAACAATATAACAATTGCCCGGCGATTTTGTTTATCATCGCTTCTGCTGATAGAAGTGGTGACGATGGGCGCGATGCCTATTACCGCAGCTTTCTCATATATGCTTGGGACGTTCTTTTCTGGCTCTCGTAGAAGGTAACGCCGGTAACATCATCCACGACCAGATCATCATAAGGGATGCCCTTTTTGTTCAGATGATCAATGAACCAGCGCTTTTTCAGATAGCACCACGGGGTTCTGCTGAGGTCGCCGTAACTCGATGCAGGCCGCTCACATGCGTTGTAGGTTTTGCCGCAGATGCTCCACCATTCTTTACGCACTCGCTCCCGCATTTGCAGAACCTCAGAGGTGCCATGAAGGCCATGCTCCTCGCCATACTGATAATCTGCCTTCTTGATTTTTGCGTTCTGTCCCGCGCTGACTGCACCAGCTGCACCAAGACCCAACATGCCTAAAAATAACGAAAAAGCGCCTGCCATAATATTATCCTCCTGTATTTTGAAGTGTGCTTGCTTTTGCTGTACCTGAAGTCTACAAACGATGCATCCGATAAGATGGACTTACAAGTGTGCTGTTAAAAATATGGAGCGTTGTGGCTGCCGTCGCGCGGACTGATGGTTGACCGCACTATAGCAGGCAAAAAGTATCCGGTAAGGCCTCCGGTGGCGGGGAGCACCTCACTCCGTCAGCCCTAACAGATAATCGGTCGACACCTGATAGAATTGGGCGAGCTGGATCAGATGAGAGATCTCGGGGCATTTATCGTGCTCCCATGCGTAGACTGCCCGGCGGGTCACACCCATGGTTCGGGCAAGCTCGGTCTGGGTATAGCCGTGCGTCAGGCGCAGGTGCTGCAAACGTTCTGATATAATGGTCATGGCTGCTCTCCTTTAAATAATGGGCGTCCTCTCACAGCCCGGCGAATCTCTGTCTTTACGGGTGCACTTTAAAAAACGTCAAGGGTAATGGTGCCGCCTTCTTTGGTGATGATCTCATACTCGATGGACTGGATATCTCGCAATACCAGCTTTTCAATGCTCAGGATGCTGGCAAGGGGGATGGAAAGCATGGTGTGTCCGGCCATGAAATGCAGCTCTGATTTGTTCCGGTGCGTGTGCAGCTGGATGTCTTGGAACGCGATGTCTGCCCCGGAAAAAACGGCGCACCCACTGGTTTTGCACTCGGATGTCTCGGCAAGAAAGGTGTCAATAGCGATTTTATAAGTATCCATGAGGAGCCTCCTGTAATTTTATATATAGCACTACTCTCACTCGTGCCATCGCTCTCTGTCCTGCTGTGATTAGTCGGCCTTCACGAACAGTTCCATGCAGTCCGCGCAGATGACCCGCACGTCCTTGGTGCTCCGGATGATGGTACCGCACTTGGGGCATACCCACCGCCGGGTGCTGCTCTTTGCCTTGGGAGGTTTCGGTGCTCCGGTCTGGCTGCTGCCGGGTGCCTTGCTGCCTGCTCCGGTGCCTGCCATATCCGACCATGCCAGCCGCTCGCCCATCTGGATATCCTGCCAGCCCTGGAAGATGATGAAGTCCAGCAGCTCCTCGGACGGGCTCGTGATGGTCCAGCCGTATTTTTCGTGGTGGTCGACGGTCAAGCCGTGTGCTTCGGCCTGCTCCTTAAAGCGCCGGTTGTGGTAGACCCCGTTGTTGCTGGTGTCCTTGATGCCGGTCTCCATGCAGTACTCGTGCACCATCTCATGCAGCAGCGTGGAAGCGGTCTCCTCGATGGGACGGTCAAGGGTAGCCGACGAAATATTGATCTCGTACTTGTTCTCGCCGCCTGCCTGCCAGACCTTGGAGCAGGTGATATGACCATAAGCGGACGGGGTCTTTTTCAGGCTGATGATGGGCTCGGGCAGCTTGCCTGCAAAGTAGTGCTTGTTGAGCTCGCGGAACATCTTTTCCAGCTGACCAGCAGCGCGGGAGGTTTTGACAGTCTGTTTCATGATTTTTCGAACCTTTCTCTTGATAAAAAAGGCCGGGACAGGTATAATATTGGTGTAGCCCGCCCCGGCGGGTGTGTTGGGCTCTGTACAGCGCAAACTTTGGACGGTAGGCGCTGTATAGGGCTTTTTTCGGGTGATGTCAGGTGATGCTCAGGCGGGTGCCGGTGACCGTTTTACTGTACTGGTCGTACAGGTCGGGCGCTACGGCCTTGATGGCTTTGCTGTCGAGCCGGGTACTGGAGAAATCGGACAGGCGGACTTTGTGGCAGCCTACTTCCAGATAGTTGGTGGAGCGCTCAGCCAGTGCCTCGCGGATCTGGATCTTCAGCTGTTCCTGTTCAGCCTGCGCGGCCTCAATCAGTTGGGCGGCCTCCTTGTACTGCTCGACAAGGGTCAGTAAAACATTGATGCTCATGTGTGTACCTCTCTTCAAATTGTTGGTGAATGGTCGGATGTGAGAACCGGTGTTCCCGATGGCATGAGTATACACATGATTGCGCAATTATGCAAGACGGAATGTTGCACAAAGAAAAAACGATGATTTTATGCACTTTGCATAATTGGACAATCACGCATAATAAACAATACATATAAGAGTGGAGAGAATACAATGGGTGGAAGAACCAGTGCGGCAAGCCACAACAAATACAATGCAAAAGCCTACGACCGGATAAACCTTGTTGTCCGTAAAGGTCAGAAAGAGCAGATTCAGGAGTATGCCAAAGAGAAGGGGATGAGCCTGAACGCCTATATCAACGCCTTGATTCAGGCAGACATGGGCGAGCACCTGACCCCGGGGGTAGTTAAAAATCTGGAAGAGGACACTGACCCGGTAGAATGAGATAGTTGTTCCATCTCCCCAGACCTGATTAAAATCTAGCAACAGAAGGCCTCTGTCTTTCACAGAAATGTGATCGGCAGGGGCCTTTTTACGTAAAAATAGCCTGATCCAGAGCAGGTGGTAGCTGCAGTGACGGGATGCAAGTTATACCTATATATAATAGGGGCAGCAGGGAAGAGAGTAAAAATTATGTAGTACTGTGCGATATGCCTCGTCAGAACTCCTGATCAATGTGACGGCATAAACCGGCTTTTCAGTGCGAGGGGCGCGTTCTATTTAACGGCTGTCATTACATCGGAACGGCTATCACACCTGACTGCACTCTCCAGCGCCTTGGACAACTATATGACCACACATTTTGTCCATCGATGATTTCATCTGGAGCTTTCATGCGAAACTGGGCAATGTGCAAAAAAGTTCTGGCTGAATCGCATTTTTTTCTAAAACATGGATGGATACATTTCCTCGGATTTCTATTGATTCCCAGATATAACCATGATAGAATAATAAGAGAATTCAGACGGCCACGTAGAAGAACTGGTATCCTCTGTTTTGTGATGGAAGGATACGCCTTGATTGCGGTAAGGAGGTGAATCCAGTGGGCTTATGTCTGTTTGCGAACAATCATGTGATAGATCATAAGGAAACCCGAATGATAGACCAAAATAAAAAGCCCACTGCTGTTTCCCTTGCTGGCGTGATGCGCAAAGGTGAAAATGAAGTGGGCTTGTTGAGGTTCTACAAAAATGTGAAATATTGCATACTGGAAGCAATACACATGCGACGCTTGAGCTGTAGCATGACGTTCTGGTTTTCATTACGGCCACATTGCATTTGAAATGACCTTGGGCGAAGCTGTCGTCCGAGGGCTTTTGCTTGCCCGGAGATCAGGAATAACGGTCTGCCGGTTTTAGGAAAAGAGGAACGGTTATCTAAAAGGAAGGTGCTTGCGGGAACGGTGTGAGTTAAAGGGATTACTTTATAGCAGTTTGTGTTTTTAATGCGCAAGCAACATCCGCAAACTGCATATCGCAAATATGACGTGTTGATAGGGCACTATTTCTGAAAATTGCGATAAAACGAATGACGATAAGAAGTGCATAGACAAGGATTTATGTGAGGAGAAAAAATGGCTACGAATACTGTTGGAATCGATAAGGAAGTTGAAGTTAACCGCAAGGAAAATCTGCGCGACCATCGCCTGTACTGGATCGGACGTCGGACGCAGGACGTGATCTTGTCATCGCTGGCACTGGTAGTACTGTCGCCGGTCATGCTGGCTACGGCTATCGCAATTGTGGTGGATGACCCGTCTGCAGGCCCTGTATTCAGTCAGGAGCGCATTGGCCGCAACGGCAAGCCCTTCAAGTTCTATAAGTTCCGCTCCATGTGCCCCAATGCAGAGGCGAAACTGGACGATTTGCTTGACCAGAACGAGATGGATGGTCCTGTGTTCAAGATCAAGGACGACCCGCGCATTACCCGTGTGGGCAAGTTTATCCGCAAGACCAGCCTCGATGAACTGCCGCAGTTGTGGAATATCCTGAAGGGTGATATGAGCATCGTTGGCCCCCGCCCGGCACTTCCCCGCGAGGTCGAGCAGTACGGCGACTACGAAAAGCAGCGACTGTATGTGACTCCCGGACTGAGCTGCTATTGGCAGATTGCCCCGCACCGCAACGACCTCTCCTTTGAGGAATGGATGGATCTTGATGTGAAGTATGTCAAGGAGCGCAGTTTCTGGGTGGATTGGAAGATTATTTTTAAGACCTTCAAGGTGTGCTTGCTGGGGCGTGGGGAGTAAAAGATTGGACACGTCTTTCAAGATACTACATAGACACAAATTGATTTTAGAGGATGTCTGCAATAAGGATTGGAGGAGTAGATATTATGAAGAATTATAAGATTGCCGTTGCGGGCACTGGGGCTAGAGATATAATAGGGTCAACCAAGAAAAACCACGATAAATAAAGGGTTTCAACGGCTCGACTCGTTCAACAAAAGTGTTTATTTGCTGACAGGCTGCGGAGAAGCTGAAATCCAGAGGTTATAGGTGGGAGGTTTTGGTGCAGCTCTGTTTTGACCCACAAAATGAGTAGCAAGTAAAAAATTAAGGAGAACGAATCGAGCCTACGGTGGATTGCCTTTGTGCGACCCGCCGTGGGCTTATTGCTGTTTTATAAAGAGAAAAGTGAGGAGAATGAAAATATGAAAAATTATAAAATTGCCGTAGCAGGCACTGGATACGTCGGCCTTTCCCTTAGCGTTCTGTTAGCACAGCATAATCAAGTGATGGCTGTTGACATTGTGCAAGCGAAAGTGGATATGATTAACAATCATAAATCTCCAATTCAAGATGATTATATTGAGAAGTATCTTGCAGAGAAAGAACTGAACTTGACCGCAACGCTGGATGCAAAGGCTGCATACTCGGATGCGGACTTTGTTGTAATAGCTGCCCCCACGAACTACGATAGCCACACCCAGCACTTTGACACATCTGCAGTTGAAGCTGTGATCAAGCTGGTCATGGAATATAACCCGAACGCCATCATGGTCATTAAGTCCACCATTCCGGTGGGCTACGCCGCATCCGTGCGTGAGAAGTTCAACAGCAAGAACATCATCTTCAGCCCGGAATTCCTGCGTGAATCTAAGGCTCTGTATGACAATCTGTATCCGAGCCGTATCATCGTTGGAACTGATCTGAACGATGAGCGTCTGGTTAAGGCTGCTCACGAGTTTGCTGGTCTGCTTCAGGAAGGTGCAATTAAAGAAAACATCGACACTCTGTTCATGGGATTCACCGAGGCAGAGGCAGTCAAACTGTTTGCCAATACATATCTGGCTCTGCGTGTTGCTTACTTCAATGAATTGGACACCTATGCAGAGAGCAAGGGCTTGAACACCCAGCAGATTATCGACGGTGTATGCCTTGACCCTCGTATTGGCAGCCACTACAACAATCCATCCTTCGGTTATGGCGGCTACTGTCTGCCCAAGGATACCAAGCAGCTGCTGGCTAACTATGCAGATGTGCCGGAGAATCTGATCGAAGCTATTGTCGAGAGCAACAGAACAAGAAAAGACTTCATTGCTGACCGCGTTTTGAAGCTGGCTGGTTACTACGGTTATGATGCAGAAAATGAGTTTGATGAAGACAAGGAGAAAAAGGTAACGATTGGTGTTTATCGTCTGACCATGAAGAGCAACAGCGATAACTTCCGTCAGAGCTCTATCCAGGGCGTCATGAAGCGCATCAAGGCAAAGGGAGCAACGGTAATCATTTACGAGCCGACTCTGAAAGATGGCGATACCTTCTTTGGCAGTCTGGTTGTCAACAATCTGGATAAGTTCAAGGAAATGAGCCACGCCATCATTGCAAACCGTTATGACAAGTGCCTAGATGACGTGAAAGAGAAAGTTTACACCAGAGATATTTTCCAGAGAGATTAAGAGTTAAAGGTTAGCTAGGAGAAAACGAATGATTATTACACAAACACCGTTTCGGATGTCTTTCTTTGGCGGCGGAACGGATATGGAAAGCTTTTTTAGAGAGAATGGCGGTGCGGTTCTCTCTACAACCTTTGATAAATACTGCTATGTCAACGTACGTCATCTGCCGCGATTCTTTGATTATTCAACAGAATTATCTTATTCCAAGACAGAGCGAGTGACCTGCATTGAGGATATTCAGCATCCTGCAATTCGTAATGCAATGAAGATGTTGGATATGCACGAAATTCGGCTTACATATGAGGCAGACCTTCCGGCGCGCTCTGGTCTTGGTACTTCAAGTTCCTTCGCAGTTGGAATGTTGAATGCTTTTTATGCGCTGAAAGGGAAATATGCTGATAAGAAAAAACTGGCAGATGAAGCGATTTATCTTGAACGGAATCTGTGTCAGGAAGCGGGCGGTTGGCAGGATCAGATCGCAGCATCCTTTGGCGGCTTTAACCGTATCAATTTCAATGCAGACGGATATGAAGTGCTGCCAGTGATTATTGCCCCGGAGCGAAAGAAGCAACTGAACAAAAACCTGATGATGTTCTTTACTGGATTTACTCGGTTTTCCTCAGATGTCCAGAAGGCAAACGCCGCAGGAAAGACGGATAAAACAGAACAGTTGAAAGAGATGCTTTCTTTGGTGGATGATGCGGAGCGTGTCTTGACGGATAAAGAAAGCGATTTGGACGATTTCGGACGTTTGCTTGACCATACATGGAAGTTGAAGCGGCAGACAGGCTCGGCTGTGTCTACAAACAGTATTGATGAACTGTACGCAAAAGGTATGGCTGCTGGCGCTCTGGGCGGAAAATTGCTGGGTGCTGGCGGCGGCGGCTTCCTCGTGTTTTATGTGCAGCCGGAACGTCAGGATGCTGTACGTTGGGCAATGAGAGATTTGCTGTACATTCCGTTCAAATTTGAAGATGGCGGCACAAGAGTAATTCACTATACACCGGAAGATTATACACCGAAGGATTAACAATATGAAAGTAGTGATTATGGCAGGCGGAAAAGGAACTCGCATCTCTTCAGTAGCGAGTGACATTCCAAAGCCGATGATAAAAATTGAGGGCATTCCTGTTTTGGAACGAGAGATTGAATGTCTGAAAGAGCAGGGCTTCGATGACATTCTTATTACAGTGAGTCACCTTGGAAAGATTATCATGGATTACTTTGGTGATGGCTCTGGAAATTCGCCAGTGACTGGACAGCCGTTTGGTGTGCATATTGAATATTACTTTGAAAATGAACCGCTGGGGAATGCGGGGGCATTGTTCAAAATTAAAGACAAACTAACAGAAGATTTTCTGCTTTTGAATGCTGATGCGATGTTCGATGTGGACTTTAACAGATTTGTTGAGTATCACAAGCAGCATGGTGGACTGGTTACACTTTTTACCCATCCTAACAGCCATCCGTATGATAGCGGGCTGATTGTTGCAGATAAAAATGGTGCGGTTGAAAAATGGCTTGCAAAAGAGGATGAAAGGCCGAAGTATTATCGAAACCGTGTGAATGCAGGGCTTCATGTTATTAACCCGGAGATATTAGCACTTTCCAAGATTGATGCCGAAGCCGTTGGAAAAATTGGTGGTGACGGAAAGCCAGTAAAAGTGGACTTGGATCGTCAACTGTTGAAGCCTCTTGCTGGAACAGGAAAGATGTTCTGCTACGACAGCCCGGAATATGTTAAGGATATGGGTACGCCAGATAGATACTATTCTGTGTGCGCTGATTATCGAGAAGGACGCGTTACAGGAAAAAATCTGAAAAATAAGCAGAAGGCTATATTCCTTGACCGAGATGGCACGATTAACAAATATGTTGGCTTTCTTCGGAACATTGAGGATTTTGAGTTGATAGATGAAGTTGCAGAGGCGATTCGCAAAATTAATGAGTCGGGGTATCTCGCAATCGTCGTAACCAATCAGCCTGTAATTGCTCGTGGTGAAGTGTCATTTGACGAGTTAGAAGAAATTCACAACAAGATGGAAACACTTCTCGGCAAAGAGGGCGCATATCTGGATGCAATCTATTATTGTCCGCATCATCCGCATAAGGGATACGAGGGTGAGCGTCCAGAGCTGAAGATTGATTGTGATTGCCGAAAGCCGAAGCCAGGGATGCTGTTGAAAGCAGCCGAAGATTTTAATATTGATTTGTCTCAATCCTGGATGATTGGTGATGGAGAGAACGATATTAAGGCTGGTATCAATGCGGGCTGTAAGACTGTGTTGATTGGAGATAGTAATGAAAACTACGGCCAAACAGAAAGCAAAAGCTCAATTCTCGAATTCATGAAGTCCTTAGCGTGAGGAAATTGTAAATGAATAAACTATGGAGATTTGGAAACCGCCTCTCAAAAATGGGGGGGTACCACATAAAATATCAAGAATAATTGAGCTTATGAATCACCTGCTTTGCTCATGTTCGGTTTCGATAGAAGCGGGAATTGGGCAGGGAACTGTTTTTTACCACAGAGGAATTGGTTGCGTTGTTCATCCGAAAGCAATCATTGGTGAAGGCTGTAAAATATTTCAGGGAGTGACTATTGGAAGTAAGTGGTCGGGCGCAAACTGCTTAGGTGAGGCACCTCATATTGGCAATAATGTGATGATTGGTGCGGGTGCGGTAATTCTCGGGGATATATCTATTGGGGATAATGTAATTATCGGTGCTAATGCAGTTGTAACACATAATGTCCCATCTGATTCACTAGCGGTAGGGGTTCCCGCAATGATAAAACACCGTGAGGAGAAAAGATGAAAGATAAAATTTTAGAACATATTCAAGTATTAGTCACAAGATACCCAGTGTTAGAAGCTTCAAAAGTTGAGATTATCGCTGCTTATCAAATTATTGAGGAATCCTATAAAAATGGCGGAAAACTGTTGGTTGCTGGAAATGGTGGCTCTGCAGCGGATGCAGAACATATCGTTGGAGAGCTGATGAAGGGCTTCAAGCTTCCAAGAAAACCGCAGTCGGATTTTGCAGACAAGCTGATTCGAGAAAATGCGGAATTAGGAGCTGTTCTGGCTGAAAATTTGCAGGGGGCTCTTCCGGCAATCGCCTTGGATGGACACTCGGCTTTGTCAACAGCATACATGAATGATTGTGAGCCGCTTCTCTGTTTTGCGCAACAGGTAAATGGCTATGGCAAGATGGGCGATGTGTTCCTTGGCATTTCAACAAGTGGTAACAGTAAAAATGTTTTGTATGCAGCGACAACTGCTCATGCAAAGGGCATGAAAGTGATCGGCCTGACAGGGGCAAAAAGCAGTAAGCTTGAGCGGATGAGTGACGTGTGTATCAAGGTGCCGCAGACTGAAACTTACATGATTCAGGAATTGCATCTTCCGGTATACCATTGCTTGTGTCTGATGTTGGAAGATGAATTTTTTGGGGAGAATTGATGTGATGGAAAAACAACCACTGCTTAATACATACATAAATAATGTTACGATGTCAGAAACGGTAGAGGCTATCGAACAGATGATTGCAGCGGATAAAAAGTCCTACGTTGTGGCAATCAATGTCGATGTTGTGATGAAAATTGAAAATGACCCATATCTCAAACAGGTGGTTGACAACGCAGATATGGTACTTGTAGATGGAAAGCCGCTTGTTTGGATTTCAAAATTGCATGGGAAGCCGCTGAAAGCGAAGATTTCCGGGTCTGATCTTGTTCCGCTTCTTTGTCAAGTTGCAGCGCAAAAAGGATACTCGATTTTTATCATTGGCGGAAAAGATGGCATCGCGGAACAGGCAAAGCGAAAACTAGAAGAAAAGCTGCCGGGAATCCAGATTGTAGGAACATATGCGCCGCCGTTTGGATTTGAAAAAAACGAAGAAGAACTGGACAAAATCAATCAAATGATTTCGGATGTACACCCGGATTTGCTGATTGCGTGCTTTGGCTGTCCTAAGCAGGAAAAATGGATTTATGAGAACATCGGAAAGTATGATGCAAAAGTTTCAGTATGTGCAGGTGCAACGGTGGATTTTCTGGCCGGAAATGTGAAACGTGCACCACGCTGGATGAGTGAACATGGTCTGGAGTGGTTCTATCGCTTTTTACAAGAACCCAAACGGATGTTTAAAAGATACTTTGTGGATGATGTGAAAATCATAGGTTTGGTAAATAAATATAGGTGATTCGATGAGTCTCGAAAGTCAGAACATACTGTTTATAGTTCGTACGATGGGCTTGGGTGGCACAGAAAACGTTGTGTTACAGCTGTGTGAAATTTTATCAGGAAAAGTAAACAAGATTGTAGTTTGCTCATCTGGTGGTGTTCATGAAGATAAGCTGAGCAAAATGGGAATCAAACATTATACAATCCCAGATATAGCAAGCAAAAGCCCCGGTGATGTGATTGGATGCTATTCAAAAATAAAATCTATCATCAAAAGAGAACGAATTACAATAGTTCATTCACATCATCGTATGGCGGCTTTCTATGCCGAATTAACTGCTCCCCAAAATGTCATAAAAATTGCAAATGCACATAATACATTTCAGAATAAGAAAAAACTGACGCAATTTGCATATCGTAATACGAAACTGATTGCAGTTGGTGAGATGGTTAAGAAGAATCTAACGGAATATTTTAAGATTCCTGCGAAGCAGGTGAGTGTGATTCATAATGCGGTTAAAGCATTTGATGGCAGTATAAATTCAGTGGAGGTTTTGCAGGCTGAGCACGCAAAGGGAAAAGTGCTGATTGGGAATATCGGTAGATTGTCCGAGCAGAAAGGAATGACCTATTTCCTTGATGCTGCGGCAATTACGAGTAAAACACACCCGGAAGCACTTTTTGTTATCGTTGGTGATGGAGAATTGAAGAGGCAACTGGAGGAAAAAGCAATACAGCTAGGACTCCAGAAAAATGTGTTATTCCTTGGATACCGGAATGATATCCAGAATGTGATGAGTCAATTGGACTTTATTGTACTTAGCTCACTTTGGGAAGGATTGCCGCTTACACCCATTGAAGCATTTTCAGTTGGCAAAACAGTTATTGGTACAGCTGTTGATGGAACACTGGAAATCATCCATGACGGTGTGGATGGATACCTGATTCCACCTCGTGATTCGATGTACTTGGCTGAAAAAATAAACAATCTGATTGAACATCCAGAGATAAGGGAAAGCATGGATAATCAGGCAAAAAGAAGATACAATGACGAATTCTCATTTAATAAATTGAAACAGAGATATCTTGATTTTTATAAAGGATTGGAATAAGAAAATAGATAAATTGTTCATATGAGTCTAGCCATACTCCTTGCTGTGTGTGAGCATCGAATGCTTGAACAACATATACGATGTGCGAACTTATGATCAATCCGGTGAGTTCCAATGGAGGGATATAGTTATATGAAAGTGCTGTTTATGCACAATGCGATACCTGAATATCGTATCCCATGGTTCAAAAATATTAGTCAATCATGTGATGCAAAGTTTGTTTTTACGAATTATAAATTGACACAGAAACTGTATCATTTCGACATCAATTATCAGTCCATTGAGGATTTAGACTATTTAATCATGGGGCAAAAACAGTCGTTTGGCCTGGATGTTTGTAAAGTGTTGTCAGAATTGAGCTCATTTGATTTTGTTGAATTTCCTCCGATAGATTCCCTGAAAGAGTTTCTTTTGAGTCTACCGGTATTAATTAAATGTAAAAGACTGCATTTGAAAACAGGCTACTTTTGGGAAAAGTGGGAAGCACCGCTTAGAAAGCAACCCTTAAAACGAAGATTAATTAATTTCCTAATGAATATGGCAGCTGGATTGATCTATAGGCATGCAGATTTGATATTTGCGGGAAGTCAGTCAAGTAGAGAGTACTTTATTAAACACGGCGTTAAGGAAGAAAAAATTGTTGTGATTCCGGATGCTTGTGAAACGCCATACTGTGCGGCAGAGGATTTGAGAAAAAAGTATGGAATTACAAGCAACAAGAAAGTGATATTATATTTTGGAAGATTGCTAGTTCAAAAAGGTCTACATATTTTGCTTGATGCTTTAAATGAGCTGTCGGATAAAAATGATTATGTGTTAATCGTTGCGGGTGACGGAGAAAATCGTGAGCATTGCGAAAAATTAATTGCAGAGCACAAACTTGAAAATGTTATTATGTGTGGATGGGTGAATCCTAATGAACGATTGAATTATTTTCAAAGTTGTGACATCTTTGTTTTTCCTGGAACATTTTACGAAGGAAGAGTAGATGTTTGGGGACTTACCCTAGTAGAAGCTATTCAGAATAGAAAAATAGTGATATCTACAACTGCTGTTGGAAGCGCGAAGGATTTAATAAAAGACGGTGTAAATGGATATCTACTGGATGCAGAAGACGAGAAAAAGTTGGTGCATGAATTGGCTGATGCTATAGATAAATGTGATTCTACTTTAATGGATAAAGCAGCCGAGTATGACAAGTATTTGTCAAAGAAATACTCGTTTGCAAATATGGCAGAAGTATATGTAAATAAAATTTCCGAAATCTGCAAATAGTTGAGTCCTTAGAACAGGAGTGAAATGTCGATGAAAGGGTTATATATAACAAGTCAAAACCTGGAGGATGCAACATCAGGTGTAAATAAAAAAATTCACATGCAGATTAAAGCGTTTAAGCGATTAGGTGCAGATGTTGAAATTCCAAATCTATCAGCGGAGAAAGAAATTGATAAACTTGTTCGCAGATTGCCGCTCGTGAAATCTGAATTCGAAAGAAAATTGTCTAAATTACTTTTAGATCATGAATATATGAAAGATGTTGAATTCGTTTATATTCGACATCCGATGCTATCAGTTCAGTTGCTGAATATAATAAAAAAAATGAGTGACATGGGACTGTATGTCATATATGAATTCCCAACGTTTCCGTATGATAAAAACAGTGACAAGTTATCTGCAAAAGTTTCACTAATTAAAGACAAATGGTCAAGAGAAAAGCTCTACAAGTACGTGAATCTAGGTGTGAATTATTCTGGATTTAATGAAATATTCTCAATCCCATGCTTAAGTATTTCAAACGGAATTGATACGGATTCGGTTACGCCTCACAAAAAATCAGGTGATGACAATACAATTAGTTTTATAGGTGTAGCTTTGTTGGCAAAATGGAACGGTTATGACCGTTTAATCAAGGCCATAAAAAGATATAATAGTGAAGAAAACCCGCTTAAAGTTCAATTTCATATTGTTGGCAAGGGGGACATATATGACGAACTGAATCAGCAAATCAACGAAGAACAGTTGGAAAGTTGCGTTTTCATGCATGGGTATATGTCCGGAAAGGAGCTGGATGACTTATATAATCAATGCGATATTGGTGTTGGAACATTGAACCCGTCACGAAAGTATAAAAATCATATTATGTCGTCCTTGAAAACTAAGGAATACACTGCAAAGGGAATCCCTTTTATTAAGGGAGATATTGATGATGTTTTTGATAAGAACAATCCGGACTTTGTTTTTGATGTCAGCGATGATGAAACACCAATTGATATCAATAAAATAGTCGAGTGGTATAATACATTGCTTAGCAGTCGTGGAGAACAAGGGATTGTAAAAGAAATGAGAGATTTTGCTCGTTCAATGTTGTCATGGGAAAAGCAGCTATATCCTGTTGTGGAAGCTATAAAGGAAAACACAAATGCATAAATCGATATATTTAATGAAAAGAGCGGTCTTTAAATTATTCCCGCATCTTATGAAATCAAAGGATTATGTGGAATGGCTTAAATATCATAACATTCAAGTAGGAGATGGAACATATTTTTTTGGCCCTGCGAGTACAGAAGTAGATATTCAACGGCCTTGGATGCTTCATATAGGCAAGTACTGCAAAATTACATCAGGAGTAAAAATATTGTGTCACGACTATAGTCGTAGCGTATTGAGACGTGTTTATGGCGATATTGTTGGTGAAGCGGGTTACACATACATCGGTGACAATGTTTTTATTGGAATGAATTCTATTATACTAATGGGCAGTAACATCGGTGATAATGTTATTATTGGCGCAGGTAGTGTGGTTTCTGGTACGATTCCAAGCAATTCCGTAGTAGGGGGGGTGCCAGCTAGAGTTATCCGATCATTAGATGAGCATTACAAAATAAGGAAGGAGAAAACAATACCCGAAGCAAAGAAATATATTTCTGATTTTCAAGTGTATAGCGGTAGAATGCCTAATGCAAATGAAATGGGTCCTTTCTGGCAATTATTTATGCCACGAGATATTTCAGAACTTCGTCGAAATAATATTTTCACGAAGTTAAGTGGAGATAGTGAAGAAGAAATACTGAAATGTTTTTTGGACTCAAAACAGGAATACGACTCGGTAGAGGATATTTTAAAGTTATGATAGGAGAGAGATAATGAAAATTTATGCGCTTGTAGTTACATATAATCGGAAAGAACTACTGTGCGAATGCTTAGATGCGTTGCTTAATCAATCTAGAACTTTGGATAAAATAATTGTAATAGATAATGCTAGCACTGATGCGACAGAAGAGCTTTTTTTAAAAAATGGAAAGTATAATAATGAGCGTATCGAGTATAAAAGAATGACTTTTAATGCTGGCGGATCTGGTGGCTTTTATGCGGGAATAAAATACATCTGTGAAAAAGCAGATTGGGTTTGGGTTATGGATGATGATACAATTCCGAGCAGTAGGGCACTTGAAGAGCTGTTGCAAGGATTGAATAGTATTAAAACCAACCCAATAAGTTACCTAGCTAGTAAAATAGTCGGACCTAATGGAGAGCCAATGAATCTTCCAACTATTGATTCCAGAGCCACTGAAAATGGATATTCAGATTGGTATATGCAACTAGATGAAGGAATTTTAAAAATTCGAACTGCAACGTTTGTTTCTGTTCTGATTAATTCATCCGCTATAAAGAAATGTGGGTTTCCAATTCCTTGGTATTTTATATGGGGGGATGATACAGAATATACTTATAGATTGACTACAGAATATGGAAATGCATATTTTGTTGGAAAAAGTTTGGTTACGCATAAAAGATTTAATGCCAAACAACTTTCAGTGTGGACAGAAGAGAATCCTTCCAGAATAAAGATATACTATTATTTTGTTAGAAATCAATTGTACAACAAAGCTAAGTATGAAAAAAAGACATCCGTGATTAGAGAAATACTATTATATGAATTGAAGTGCATTAGATGCCTTTTCCAAAAATCTCAAACTTATAAATTCGAGCGAATTACAGTAGTTAATAAGGGGATTTTTGAATTTCTGTTAAAGAAATATGATCGGAAAATAGAAGAAAAATTGGTATTTGAAGAGGCAAAAGAAAACAGTGAAATTAAATAAGTCTAATGTGGTATGTATATGGATTGGATTGATATATTTTTTTAGTCAACAGGGCTTTTATTTGTTTGCAGAATCGCCCATTTTCAAGGTTGGAACAGGTATGTTAATTCTTCTTTTTATACTATATGTACGAAAGATATGCCTGCGGATGGATAAATGGTCTTTATTAATGTTTTGCCCAATTATTATTTCTTTAATTGCAAGTGTTGTGGAGAAATATTATTTTCCAGATACACAATTGATTAATGCATTTATTCAGCAAGCTCAGTGGTGGATGTTTGGACTGCTGTATTTCCCGTTGGATAGCTGTTTAGCTCAAGAGGTGGTATCAACAGAGCAATTAAAAAAAACAGTGATGACTGTTGGCGTAATTCAGCTTTTGATTGGTATAACTCAGTATTTTTTGACAGACTATTACATTTTTGTCCATGTAACCATAAATTCCAGATATAATTCACCTAGATATTATTATCCAATTGTATTAATGGTTTTCACATTGTTTTTAGCTCTTGAAAAAATTATTTCTTCAAAAGAAAAAAATAAGGTTGTATATATAATAGTTTTCATAATGGCACTGTTTGAAATTGCTGTTGTGCAAAAGTATAGAGCTACGCTTATTGGCGTATTAATTTCTTTGTTCGTATTCTTTTATCTGTGGAAGCAGGGAATCGCAAAGAAAATTCTTATAAGTATCCCTTGCATTGCGCTATTTCTAATAATAGCCACAAGGGGGACAATTGTTCAAGATACGATTAATTCTTTACTATACAATTCCGATAATTCATTTGGAATGAGGGGAACATTAATAGACTTCTTAGTAAGTAATTTTAAGGGATCGCTCGCTTTTGGAAAAGGATATGTGTCATCACCAAACGCTTTAAGGTATGCAGCCTCTGCGTATAGAAATAAATATTCTTGGGATGTTTTTGCTTTTGCAGACGGGGGTATATTTTCTATTGCATACTCATACGGGCTTTTGGGAATATCATGGTTTGCTTGTCTATGGTGTGTGATGATAAAAAACGGGAAAAAAATATGGAATAACACATTTGATCCGATTTTCATATGTTTTCCATTATATATGCTGTCAACAATTTATATTGATATTCATTGGTACATACATATGCAATTTTTTTCAATTGCACTATTTTGTGCTATAGAAAAGTATGAATTGAAATTATATGATGTGGGAAGTGATAAAGATGAAAAAAATGGTATTAATAAGATGGAGTATTCATTAAAATGAAAAAGAAGTCTTTAAAATTAAATTTTTTAATGAATGCGATTTTAACGATGTCGCAATTCGTGTTTCCATTGATAACTTTCCCGTATATTTCTCGCATTCTATTACCAGATGGAACGGGGAAAGTGTCTTTTGCAACATCCATAATATCGTATTTTGCAATGTTCTCTCAATTAGGAATTCCAACATACGGTATTCGTGCATGCGCCAAGGTACGAGATAACAAAGATGAATTGTCCAAGACTGTTCAAGAACTTTTCATAATTAATTTTGTGATGAGTGTATTTGCTTATATAGCATTGTTTATTGCTATTGCTACGATTCCACGTCTTTACCAGGACAAGATGCTTTTTCTGATTGTAAGCTCAACTATTTTGTTCAATGCAATAGGAATGGAATGGCTATATAAAGCTTTAGAACAGTATTCGTATATTACAGTTAGATCTATTTTGTTTAAATTTGTTGCTTTGATAGCAATGTTTGCTTTGATTCACCAGAAGAGCGATTATGTTATCTATGGTAGTATTTCAATATTAGCTTCTTCGGCCTCTAACATTTTTAATTTTATTCATGCTCATAGGTACATATCTCTTACACCTATGGGAAAATATAACTTTAAACAACATTTAAAACCAATCACTATTTTCTTTGCTATGTCATGTGCTACAACGATTTATACAAATTTAGATACCGTAATGCTTGGCTTCTTGACATCGGATACAGAGGTTGGATATTATAATGCCGCCGTGAAAATTAAATCTATCCTTGTAAGCGTTGTAACTTCATTGGGAGTTGTATTGCTTCCAAGGGCTTCTTACTATGTAGAGCATAACATGATGGAGGAATTTTATAGAATTACAAAAAAAGCAATTGATTTTGTGTTTCTTGTTGCATCTCCGCTGATAATTTATTTTATTATCTTTGCTAAGTCAGGTATCTTTTTTCTGTCTGGACCTGCTTACGGAGGTGCTATTATTCCAATGCAAATTATTATGCCAACATTATTATTGGTGGGGCTTACTAATATCATGGGTATCCAGATTTTAGTTCCATTGGGCAAGGAAAAATTGGTTTTATATTCAGAAATCGCAGGCGTGATTGTTGATGTTATTCTGAATGCAATGCTTATTCCCAAATTTAATTCTGCAGGTGCAGCTATTGGTACTTTGGCGGCAGAAGGAGCCGTTTTTGTAGTTCAGTATGTTGCTTTGAGAAATGAAGTTATTGATGCATATAGGCAGGTTCGTTATGGCTCTATAGTTATTGCTATCTTTTTTTCAGGCTTATTGAGTATGTTAGTTAATAAGCTGAGTGTCGGAAATTTTGTTATGCTTTGTCTTTCAGCAACTATCTTTTTCTTTACATATTTAGGAATTTTAACGATACTGAAAGAACCATTAATATTAGACATAGAAAATCAAATAATAAAAAAAGTAAGAAAAAAGGGTAAGGAATGATATTATGTATGACTATTTAGTAGTGGGCTCTGGATTATATGGAGCAATTTTTGCACATGAAGCCAAGGCTCATGGAAACTCTGTTTTGGTAGTAGACAAGCGCCCGAATATTGCAGGTAATATTTATACGGAGAATATTGAAGGCATTAATGTTCATAAGTATGGCGCACATATTTTCCATACTAACAACAAAAAGGTCTGGAACTACATTACACAGTTTGCTGAGTTCAACCGCTTTACAAACTCTCCCGTTGCCAACTACAAGGGCGAGCTTTACTCACTGCCCTTCAATATGTACACCTTCAATAAGATGTGGGGCGTTGTAACGCCGGAGGAGGCTGCCGCCAAGATCGAGGAACAGCGCCGTGAGATCACCCACGAGCCACAGAACCTTGAGGAGCAGGCCATCTCCCTTGTAGGGCGCGACATTTATGAAAAGCTCATCAAGGGCTATACCGAGAAGCAGTGGGGGCGTGACTGCAAGGATCTGCCCGCCTTTATCATCAAGCGCCTGCCTGTGCGGCTGACCTTTGACAACAACTATTTCAATGCGCTGTATCAGGGCATTCCCATCGGCGGCTACACTAAGATGGTTGCCAACCTTCTGGACGGCATCGAGGTGCGGCTGAACACCGATTACCTTGAAAACAAGGCCGCGCTGGATGCACTGGCTGACAAGGTCGTCTACACCGGCCCCATTGATGCCTACTTTGACTACAAACTCGGCACGCTGGAATACCGCTCCGTCCGGTTTGAAAATGAGTTGCTCGACAAGCCCAGCTTTCAGGGTAACGCCGCCGTCAACTACACCGACCGTGAGACCCCGTGGACCCGCATCATCGAGCATAAATGGTTTGAGTTCGGCAAGGACGAGAACGGCAGCGACCTGCCCAAAACGATTATCAGCCGCGAGTATTCCTCCGAGTGGAAGCCCGGCGATGAGCCGTATTACCCCGTCAACGATGCCAAAAACGGCGCGCTGTATGCTGAATACAAAAAGCTGGCCGAGGCCGAGCCGAAGGTTATCTTCGGCGGCCGTCTGGGTGAGTATAAATACTACGATATGGATCAGGTTATCGCCGCTGTGCTCGACCGCTGTGAAGAGGTGCTTTAATGATGCTTGAAAATACACGGGGGGGGGGGGTAATTAGTAAAAATGCCTCCAATAGCTTAAAGGGAATAGCAATTCTCATGATTTTTCTCTCGCACATTCCGCAAGCCATATCAATTCCGTGGCATTTTGAAAAACTTTTGGCTCCAATGGGATATCATGGAGTAGCTATATTTCCCTTGAAAAAAATCAGAATATTGTTAAGTTCGTCAAAAAGAGAGCTAGAGCTATTCTGCCGTCCTTGATAGTGGTGACAGTTATTGCTGCTATAGCAAATTACATAGTAAACGGAATATCTTATTCTCCGTTGGAACTTATTTTGAATTCGTTTGGTCTTTCACATGGGATTTTGCAACTGACATGGTACATTGAATTTCAGTATTTCTGCTATATGGCGAGCTGTGTGATTAGTAAGTGTATTAAGTGTGAGCATAGAGCGATATCTTTTGTTGCGTTGGCGATTGCTATATATATTCTTAGTGTCACTGTGCATGGAGCAAACCTTTGGGGCTTAAATTACGCATCTTACTCTATTGGTATGTGGGCGGCTTTATATCGCAAAAAAATATTGAAGTTTATTAATACGCGTTCAGGATATAAGATGTTACGTATATTTGCGGAATGTCTTTTCTTGTGGATGGGTTTGTTCGGAACAACATATTTCTTTTTGCATAATCCCACCGAATTGGTGTTGCGCAATATATTAAAGGGAACGATTTCAGGTACTTTTGTTTTTGCGCTGTGTGGTCTGATCGGTTTGGTCAACCAAAAAACATGCAGACTGCTAGAATATATTGGAACAATCGCGTATGAGGTTTATTTAATTCATGGAATATTCGTTTTCGTTATTCCAAGGGTGTTAAATAATAGCCTTTTTCGTGTGACTTTAATGTTGCTATTTTCTGTATTTATGGCAGGTTTAACAAAAAGAGTAGAGAGGCGATTTCTTTGACTCTTGAACATTTTAAGCCATGAGGGAGGAAAACGAAACTATGGGAAAATACTTTGGAACAGATGGCTTCCGTGGTGAAGCCGGAATTACTTTAACAGCCGATCATGCCTACAAAGTAGGTCGTTTTCTCGGTTGGTATTACAATGCTCTCCGTGAGCGCAACGAAGATACCGAACCCGCCCGTATCTTATCGGTAAGGATACACGCCGTAGCTCCTATATGTTTGAATACAGTCTTGTAGCTGGCCTGACGGCTTCTGGTGCAGACGCTTACCTACTCCACGTCACTACCACGCCGTCTGTGGCCTACATTGCCCGTGTGGATGATTTCGACTGCGGTATCATGATCTCGGCCAGTCATAACCCATACTACGACAACGGCATCAAGCTGATTGACTGCTATGGAGAGAAAATGCCGGAGAAAACTCTGCTGCTAGTAGAGGACTACATCGATGGCAAGCTACATGTGTTTGACCAGGACTGGCCGGAACTGCCTTTTGCGCATCGTGAGCATATCGGCTGCACTGTGGACTATGTGGCAGGTCGTAACCGCTACATGGGCTACCTGATCTCTCTGGGTATCTACTCCTTTAAGGGTGTCAAGGTTGGCCTAGATTGTGCCAATGGCAGCTCCTGGAACATTGCAAGGTCTGTTTTTGATGCACTTGGCGCAGACACCTATGTAATCAACAATCAGCCCAATGGACTGAACATCAACAACAATGCTGGCTCCACTCACATTGAGGGCTTGCAGAAGTTTGTTGTGGAGAAAGGTCTGGATGTTGGTTTTGCCTATGATGGTGATGCAGACCGCTGCCTGTGTGTGGATGAAAAGGGCAATGTTATCACTGGCGACCATATCCTTTACATTTACGGTTGCTACATGAAGGAACGTGGTAAGCTGTTAAATAATACTGTTGTCACCACAGTTATGTCCAACTTTGGTCTCTACAAGGCTTTCGATGAGCAAGGTATCGGTTACGCTAAGACCGCTGTCGGCGATAAGTATGTTTATGAGTACATGGCCAAGAATGGCTGTCGTATCGGCGGCGAGCAGAGTGGACATATCATCTTCTCCAAGTACGCCAGTACGGGTGATGGTATCCTGACGAGTTTAAAAATGATGGAAGTTATGCTGGCTAAGAAGAAGCCGATGGGCGAATTGGCAGCAGCGCTGAAAATTTATCCGCAGGTGCTGGAGAATGTTCGCGTAACGGATAAAAAGGCGGCACAGAACGATGAGGCTGTGCAAACAGCAGTAAAGAAAGTGGCCGAAGGACTGGGAGATACAGGCCGGATTCTGGTTCGTGAATCTGGCACGGAGCCTGTGGTACGTGTGATGGTGGAAGCCCCTGATCACGATACTTGTCAGAAATATGTTTCCGAAGTTGTCGATGTGATTCGTGATAGAGGATATAGTCTGTAAATTGAAAATAGCCTACCAGAAAATAAGCATTTATTAAGTGTAATATTGAAACAGCCTTATCAGAGTGCTATACTAAAATTACTATAATTTTCTGGAGGTTATTTATTATGCCCAGAACAAAAGGTAGCAAGAATAAGCCCAAAACTGTGACTGCTGATTTTGCAACGCAGATTGCGGAAAAGCAGTCCGCGAAGGAAGCTGTCGCTGCTGAGATTGCATTCATTACCGCGAACATCGATGCTTTGAAAGCTGACCTGAAAACCAAGAAAGCAGAACTGAAATCTATCGACAAGGAAATCGCCAGAATCGAAGCTAAAAAGATCAAAGCTGAAACCAAAGCAGTAGAATCCGCAAAGAAAGCCGAGGCAGAGGACGTGCTGAAAAAGCTACTGGCAAGCGGCGTGAGTGCGGATGAGATCCTCGAAAAATTAAAATAAACAAGAACTTAAGACTTAATAAATGCCGTGTGGACTGAACTCTAGAAGTTCACGCGGTCTTTTTTGAAGGTCTTCATATAGGTTGTGATGCAAATAAAGGAAATGAAGTGTGAGAAAAATGAAATTACCAAAATTATATCAAAAACAATAAAGTTTGAATATTATAAACCTCTTTCAAATGTTCTTTGAAAAAGATACGGGGGATGTTCTGCTCAGTTCGGTTCGGATTTACGTATCAGTGAAATATAAGAATCGGATGGTTTTGAAGCAGAACTTGCATATTACTGCATGGAGCACTCTGTGTGGCTCTTTGTAATAAGACGAAGAATATATTCCTGACTGAAAAATTATGAGGAATAAAGCATGAATAAAGAAAAAGCTGAACTGATTTATTTATGGATTGAGCAGGACGAACATGGATGCTTTCAGAATATGGAGTTCAATTTCTCTCCATGTTACAAAATAAATTTTAATCACAAAACGAGAAAATTAACTGCACAAAAAATAGACAAGCTGAATGTGTTCTCGGAGCCGAAAATTCAGAACCTAACAGCTATTATCGGTGAAAATGGTGTTGGAAAAACTACACTCATAAAATACCTGACGGAACTTGGAGATGTTCCGTATTCTCAAAGGGATAGCGCAGAAAAACGTCAAAAAAGAAGAGAGTGTACGGACTCTTTTATTGCGGTATATAAACAAGCATGGACAGATTCCTTGAAAATTATTAACCATCTGTCAGGATGCCGCAAAATTCAATTTGAGGGAAATGAAATTAATGTCTACTCTGGAAATGAGTTTGTGACGGAAGATTATATAGGAAAAATATCCCATATTTGTCTGTCAAATAGTGAATACGGTATTGGTGCAAGCGGAAACAGAATGAATTCGGGCATTGACTATATTACTCTGACCAATTCAGCCCTTCCAACAATTTATAAGGATTTCTATCGAAGACTATATGGCGTGGATGTGGAATCCTTTTTGGTGGAACTTACGCGCTTCAATACGCTTCAAAGATATATGGCTGATAAAGCAGAAGCTAACGACTTTCAGGTGTTTCTGGATGTTTTGTATTATGATTCGCTGTTGAAAGGGAAAAGCAGATTTTGTGGTAAAAAAATTGATGCCGTGGATTTTTCAATTTCAATATTGGAAGCACCAATATCAGAAAAGTCAAGCAGCGAAGCGGAGATCATGATAAAAAACGGAATGTCAAAATGTGAGACATTGAAAAATGATCTGTGCGAAATGGGGCTTTGGGGAAGGCTGGTTTACAATCTTGCAATGGAGTTGACAGTCGTCTATGACGACTTTGATCCGAGAACTAAGAAGGCGGATGAAATATTTTCCTACTGTAAATCGTTTGTGACTGATAAAGTTCAAGGGCGCGAACGGACATATTATTTGGATGCGTGGCATGAAGTCAACGAGTTCAAAACAATATTAGAAAACGCAAAAAAAGGAGACAACGGGCTCTCAAAGACGGATCTGGCACGAGTGGATTATGCCACAGCGCCAGTTGAAAGCTTCCAAATAATTTTGAGTGATGCTCGAAAGGGTCATGCGTTTATACTGAAGTATTTGGTCGTGCTTAATCTGGGAATGTCTTCTGGTGAACGTGCGCTTTTGAATATTATGTCACGCATTTGTTTTGCATCACAAATTGAAAATTACATGCCGGGAAAAGGCATTCAATGGAATACAAATATTCTTTTGCTAATTGATGAAATCGATCTCTATTTGCATCCTGAGTGGCAGAGAAGAATCGTTCGAGATTTGCTGAGTTTGCTCCGACGCCAGTTCAAAGGACATTACTTCCAAATCATTTTGACCAGCCATTCCCCAATTGTGTTGTCAGATATTCCGGTGGAAAACTGCATTTTCTTAAAGAAGCGGTCTGATGGTACAGTTTGTCAGGAGGAACGAAACGCACAGACATTTGGCGCAAATATTTACACGCTCTACAAGGATGCCTTTTTCTTATCAGACGATAAACTTGCAATGGGAGAATTTGCACAGAATAAAATCAATCAATGGATCGATAAAATCGAAACTGGAAAATTTAGCGAAGAGGAAGCCTATAAAATCGTTGGATTGATTGGAGAACCTCTTATCCGTCGAAATGTTGAAAAAATGATTCGGCGGCAGGATAAAAAATCGGAACTCATGGAGGACAGGGCAAGTATCCATTCAGAAACCACAGCGGAAAAGAAAAAGATGATAGAATTTTTGGAACGCCAAAAGACAGAAATTGAAAAGCAAATCAAAATACTGAGGGGGATATGAGCATGATCCAATTGCCAAAAGTATCGAAGGAACTAGAGGCTGAATACTTAGAAAGTGTTCAAAAAAGCTACATAGAGGCATTGGAAAATCTGAAAGATGATAATTTTGGGGCCAAGAAAAAGAATACAGAAACTGAAAGTGAATATATAAAACGAAAGAACAAGTGTTCAAGTGAGGTGAATGCGATTATTGCTTTTTTGAGCGAGAAAGAAAAACTCGATGATGACAAGATAAAGAACATATTAGTGGGCGAAGTTCCGTATCTTGAAAAAGCAATGGTGAAGATCGGTCAAATCGAAAGCATAGAAATTCAAAAAGAATTTGAACGTGTCTATACAAATTTCTCAAATCGCAAGTTTGGGCACCAGTGGGCAGAAAGACTTGGCGTTACTGTTTGCCCATATTGCAATCGAAGCTATATTTTTACTGTAAAAAAAGATGCAAGAAATGGAAAAGCTCGGCCGCAATATGACCATTTCTTTCCGAAATCGAAATATCCCTATCTAGCAGTTTCAATGTATAACTTGATTCCATCTTGCGCAGTCTGCAATAGTGGAAAAAGTGATAAGGATAGCTTTCAAGATCAAAAAGTGCAATATCTGAACCCTTATGTGGAAGGATATGGAACTAAAACTTTTTTGCAAATTGCACCTAAAAAGAAGAAGGACAGAATTCGCGGTTGCGTTGGTTTGGCAGAAGAATATACCGTGAAGCCAAAGAGTGCACCGGACGTAGATAAAGATGCAGCGAAACGGATTCAAGATACTTGGGATTTGCTGAAGCTTGGTCCTCTCTACGAAAAGCATAGCGACTACATCCGGAATATTCTGCGGGCAAAACAAATCTACACTGAAGAGTATCTTGATCAGTTGATGAAAAGTTTTCCGGGGGCATTTGACGACATGGATGATTTAAGGAATGTAGTTTATTTTAACTATCTCGATGAAGAGGACTGGGGCAAGCGTATCCTAGCAAAACTGACGCATGATCTAGAAGCAGAGAATTCATGAATACATTCTTTAGAGAATCAATTCGGAAAAAATATTGAAATTTTCGGTGCAACATGCCATAGCTTACTTACAAAATAAGTTTTGGTAGCGCAAGACATATTGGATGTGACGAAAATAATAAGAGGCGATGCATTATGACAGAAATGTGCAAACCGGGCTGTGGGAGAAAGGCATCAAAACCCGATTACAATGCAGAACGGAATCTGAAAGAGCAGATGGAGGCTGCGGTGTCCCTCTATAAAAACAAATCCCTCCAAGCCATCGCAGACACCCTGTCCCTCAACCCTATCAAGGTTCGCAAGCTGCTCATCACGGCCGGGGTGTACGAGTCGGATATAGCGGAGACGGTGCAGCACACCTTTTATAGGTATAGAGAAACCCAAAGCTATAAAGACGCAATCCTCTCCACCGCATCAGAGCTCAAGCTATCCAAAGCCTCGGTTACCTCGTATCTGCCATATGAAAAGGGCGTGTATTACCGAAGCACAACCGCAACAGAGAAGATTAGTGTAGGAGCAGAGCGGCAGCGGAGATACAGAGCAATGAAAAAGCTACGAGCAGCGCCGACAGAGGAGCATCTGTGGGAAGTGGTTCTGATGTATCAAAAAGTGCGTTTTAAAACCTATTCCGGCTTGCCATTCTCTTATGAAATACGAAAAGGCAGAAGCGGGGAATACACGAAAGAACTTTGGATCGACCGCCGGGAAAACAGCAAAAGTCTGGCGTGGAGCTCGGTGGTGCTGGCGCTGGGCAATGTAAAAGAGATCGGAGCAGTGGTTGACCGGCCAAAAGCGCTGGGCGATATCCGGGGCGTGACTTACATATACGGAATGTTTTATCGGTTCGGACTGATCGATGTGCCGGACGATGCAAAGTGTAAAATGAATAAGTGTAGGTGTGTTTCCAAGGGCTGATATACGGTTGCTTATATGCGCAACTGACTGGTCGCAAGGTAATATATGTTTCATATCGAACAAATATACACGTTTCTCATTCCATCCCTCAAAATCACTTCCGGTGAAATTTCAGCAAAAGAACAGCAGGGGAGAGCACAGGCAAGGTAGGGACTGAGCAAATAAATAGCAATGAATAGCACGATAAGAAATAATCAAGTCCATCTGCCCATCAAAACAACCCCAATCGCTTCAAAAGTATTCTTCAAAAAACAGAGGTAACCAATCCTCAATTCCGTCCATCAATGCACCAATCAAACTATCATCCAACCCCTCATCGCACCACCCTGAGGAGCGCATCTGGGCAGGGCAAACGCCCCGGCGGAAGCCCCGGGTCCCGGACGCTCCGAAGATCAAGCACGACAAAATGAAACAATTTTACATGGTTGACATGGAGCGGAAAATGTGGTAATATCGTCTTGTCAAAAAAGTGCGAATCCCTCTCGCTCGCGAAGGAAAAATCTCTCTCACAATGAAAAATCAAACGATACAACGAATGAAAATTGGATTTGCTGAAGGCTGGCAGACACGAGGGACTTAAAATCCCTTTCTGAAAACAGAGTATGGGGTTGCCCCCGCCGGAGACATTGAAAATCCCAGAATTGTTCGTTAATTCGAATGATTGTCGGACTTTCTTTTTTGCTCTGTTTTCCGGAAGCTTTGGAGAGACGAGAGGAATCAATCTTGCACAGATAATCCCGTATGGACGCGTTTACAAGAACCTTTCCATGCGGGGCTATAGTGAAATATTTTTATATCAAACAGACTGCCCCCAAAGCAGCTCGCATCAAATCGCGCTGCTTTGGGGGCAGTTTTACGCTTTACGGGGAATGGAAGGGGCGCTGTCGTCCGTAAGGCCGAGAATATAATCGGTACTGGTATGGTAGAGACCGGCAAGCTGGATCAGCACCTCGGTGGGGATATCCCGCTTGCCGGTCTCGTAATTGGAGTAGCAGACCTGTGTGCATTTCAGATACGCCGCAACATCCTTTTGCAGCAGATCACGATCCTCCCGCAGATCCCGGATACGTTGATACATGGTATTTACCTCAAAGGCTTTATTTAAGGTAAAGTATAGGCATAACGAAATGTTATATTGACATATAAAACAAAATGTTATATCATAGTATCGCGCCGGGAACAGCTGTGAATCTCCGGCGCAAAAGGGGAGAGCATCATGAAACTGGAATTCCAGCAGACGGTGACCTGCAACCACCTTACGCTTGCGAGGGTCTGCAAAACTATCGACTGGCAGCAGCCGCTGCCCCGGTGCGGAGAATATGTAGCCGGGTTGGATACGCTGGACGGCGAGCAGGAACTGCCGGTGCGCAAGCTGCTGCACCGGGTACAGGACGGCGGCTGCCTTGCGGAGCTGCCGGGCTTCAACATTGCGCAGCTGCGGCTTTCTTACCGGGAGCTGGAGCAACTGGCAGCAAAAAAAGGCTGGACGCTGCAAAAGCTGTAAAAAACTTAAATTTCCCTCTTGAATTCTGGCCGATTCGTGCTATAATAATAAGGCAATCGTTTCCAAGGCCGCTCGACGGGGTAGCCGATATTGAAGGTTGTGATGGGCACATACATTAAATATGGCCCCAATAAGTCAGAACCAGAAATGAGGTGAAAAGAATGAAACAGGGTATCCATCCGAACTACGTTGACTGCACCATCACCTGCGCATGCGGCAACGTCATCAAGACTCGTTCCACCAAGCCCGAGATCCACGTCGAAGTTTGCTCCAAGTGCCATCCTTTCTACACTGGCAAGCAGAAGCTGGTTGACACCGGCGGACGTGTTGAGCGCTTCAACAAGCGTTTCGGCCGTAAGTAATTATAGGCTATCTCATGCCGCTTCCTTCGGGAGGCGGCATTTTTGCATTTTTGCGGTGGCAAATATTTCGTTTTCCCACACAGGATTGTCTTAATTTAAACACATTTTCCATCTAAACTAAAGCGGTTCCAAACCGGAAAGCGCTGGTTCCACGCTGCTTTCCGCAAAACAGCTTCTGAAATAAAAGGAGAGTTTGCTGTGATCGAAGTTTCTCACCTGAGCAAGTCCTACGGCAGCCGCCCTGCTGTGCAGGATCTCTCGTTTACGGTGCCGGACGGCCAGATCTACGGCCTGCTGGGGCCAAACGGCGCGGGCAAATCCACCATTATGAATATCCTTACCGGCTATCTGGCGCCCACTGAGGGCGAGGTGAAGGTGGCCGGGTTCCGTCTGCCGGAGCAGGCACAGCAGGCCAAGGCCTGTGTGGGCTACCTGCCGGAGCAGCCTCCGCTCTATCCGGAAATGACCGTGCAGGAGTATCTGGACTTTGTGGCAGAGCTTAAGGGGGTAAAGCACGCGCAGCGCAAACAGCAGGTGCTGGCCGCTGCCCACCGCACCGGGCTGGAAGAAGTGCTGCCTCGGGTCATCCGCAGCCTGTCCAAGGGCTATCGTCAGCGGGTGGGCATCGCGCAGGCGCTGCTGGGCAGTCCGCAGCTTATCATTCTGGATGAGCCCACCGTAGGTCTGGACCCTGCGCAGGTCATCGAGATCCGTAACCTCATCCGGGAGCTGGGCAAGGCGCACACGGTCATCCTTTCCAGCCACATCCTCAGCGAGGTGCAGGCCGTGTGTCAGCAGGTGCTCATCCTCTCTAAAGGCCGTCTGGTGGCTGTGGGCAGCCCGGAGGAGCTGGGTGAGACCCTGAACCCGGGCAGCCGTCTGCGTGCCACCGCGCAGGGCGAGACCGACACCGTGCTGGCCGCTGTGCGCAGCGTGCCGGGCATCTGCAAGGTAGAACTGGAAAGCGCTGCGGACGGTCAGGTCACCTTTACTGCCGAGAGCGAGGACGCTGCCGACCGCCGTGCTGCCGTGTCCCGGGCACTGACCGAGGCCGGGTGCACCGTGCTGGCACTTGCCGCCGAAAACCGCAGCCTTGAGGAGGTATTCCTTGCACTGACCGAAAAAACGCCGGAGCAGAACACCCCGGCGGAAGGGGAGGAGAACTGAGATGCTTGCCATCTTTAAACGAGAACTCCGCAGCTGCTTTCACGGCATGATCGGTGCGGTGCTTACCGCCTTTATGCTGGCGGCTACGGCTATCTATTTTGTGGCGCTGAATCTGGGCTATGGCCTGCCGGATTTTGGCTACTACACGCTGTACCGCACCATTTTTGTGCTGCTGCTCTACATCCCGGTGCTCACCATGCGCTCCTTTGCGGAGGAACGCCACAGTCGCACCGACCAGCTGCTGCTCACAAGCCCGGTGTCGGTGGGCGGCATTGTGCTGGGCAAATATTTTGCGCTTTGCGTCATTTTTGCGCTGCCCTGCCTTGTAGATGCGGGCATGATCCTTGTGCTGAAGGCGCTGGGCGCTACCGGCACCAGCACGCTGGCCAACTTTTCCGCGCTGCTGTGCTATTACCTCATGGGCTGCGCCGCCATTGCCATCGGGGTATTCCTTTCCAGCCTGACCGAAAACCAGATCATCGCCGCCGTGTCCGGCGTGGCGGCGCTGCTGCTGGCCTATATGATGCCCAGTCTGCGCACCATGTTCACCACTGGCAGCGCGGTGGCGCTGGCACTGTTCACCGCCATTGCCGCTGTGCTCAGCGTGGTGGCGGGGCTGCGCAGCAAAAGCTTTACGCTGGGCTGCCTTTCCTTTGCGGGGTGCTGCGTGGCGCTTACGGCGCTGTTTCTGCTCAAGAGCAGCTGGCTGACCGAGGCTTTCAGCGCGGTGCTCAGCGCCCTGTGCCTGTTTACCCCCTTTGAAGAATTTGTCAACAGCAGCTTTTCCATCCCCACGCTGGTCTACTACCTGACCGTGGCGGCGGTGTTCCTGTTTTTCACCGCGCAGGGGTTGGAAAAGCGCCGCTGGAACTGAGAGGAGGCCATAACGATGAAATGGAACAAGAACGCAGCCTCTCAGAAAGGCAGGGTGTTCCGCAGTGGGCTGCTGTCCACCGCCATGCTGGCGGCAGTGCTGGTGCTGGCGGTGCTGCTCAACCTGCTGGTGCGGACCATCCCTGCAAAATATACCGAGTTCGACCTCTCCGAGGCCAAAATGTACACCCTGAGCGACAGCACCAAAGCGCTGGTGGAGGGGCTGGAAAAGGATGTGCATATCTATTACCTCTGTGAAACCGGCAGCGAGGATACCATCATCACAAAGCTGCTGGACCACTACGCCGCCGAGAGCGGGCACCTGAGCTGGGAACAGAAGGACCCCACCCTGTACCCAACCTTTGCCGCAAAGTATGGCACAGAGAATGTTTCCACCGGCAGTCTGATCGTCACCTGCGGGGAGAACAGCACCGTATTGGATGCCGCCGACCTGTACGAATACGACTACACCGATTACTACACCACCGGCTCTGCCAGCGTGTCCTTTGGCGGCGAAAAGCAGATCACCTCTGCCATTTATAAGCTTACCGCAGCCGGGCAGAGCCACGCCTACTATACCACCAACCACGGCGAGCAGGCCCTGACCGACTCCCTGACCGATGCGCTGGACGCCCAGAATATCGACGCCCAGCCGCTGGATCTGCTCACAAGCACCATCCCGGAGGACTGCGACCTGCTCATCATCAACGCACCCACCACCGATTTTACCGCAGGGGACGGCCTTGTGGATGAGATCAGCCAGCTGCAAGATTATCTGGCGGCGGGCGGCAAGCTGCTGCTGACCAGCAGTGTTTACGCCCAGACCCCGCAGCTGGACGCCGTGCTGGCGCAGTTCGGCCTTGCCCGCGCAGAGGGCATGGTGGTGGAGGGCGATAGCAGCAAGGCGCTGTATAACTCTGCATGGTCGCTGCTGCCGGACTACGGCACGCCTACCGAGTGCACTGCGCTGAACGGCGTGAATACCAATACCCATGTCATGCTGTCGGTGGCGCAGGGCATCACGGTCACTGAGACCGAGGATGTCACCGCCGAGCCGCTGCTGAACAGCTCCTCCTCTGCCTATGCCAAGGCCGACATCAACGACCTTACCACCATGGAGCGGGAGGAAGGGGATGCAGATGGCCCCTTTGCGCTGGCTGTCTGGGCACGGAATGAGGACACCGGCGCCGAGGTTCTCTGGATCGGTTGCCCCAATATGGATAACGAGCAGCTTTATCAGTCCATGCCCGGCAACCTGACCTTCCTGCAGGGCTGCGCTGCCTCGCTGGTAGGGCAGGATGTCCTTGTGGACACCAAGGCGCTGGAGGCCGAGCCCATTACGGTGGCAGGCTCCGCTGCCGCAGCACTGGGGCTGACCTTCGTGTTCGTGCTCCCGGCGGCGGTGCTCATTGCCGGGGCAGTGGTGGTGCTGCTGCGCCGCCGCAGATAAGGAGACCGCCATGAAAACAAAACAGTGTGTCCTGCTGGCGCTGCTGGCAGCGGCAGTGCTGCTGTGCGCGGCGCTGTGGGCGGTGACCCGCAGCAACGCCAAGGCCGAGCAGGCCGCCAGTGCCGCCGCCGAAGGCAACATTCCGCTTTCCACTTTTGCCGCCGAGGACTTGGAGCAGATCGAATACACCTTCAACGGTGAGACCTACACCCTGCAATATTCCGGCGGCAGCTGGCAGCTGGCACAGGACCCCGCCTATCATCTGGACGAGAGCGCCTGCAATACCATGCGCACCGCCCTGATGGCGCTGAACGCCAAGCGCAGCCTGACACCGCAGGCAGGGGAGGACTACGGTCTGGACAGCCCGCAGCTCACCGTCACGGTCACGGCGGCAGGGCAAAGCACCACCCTGACCTTTGGGGCAGAAAACCCGGTCACCGGGGATCTCTATGTGCAAAAAGCCGGGGACGATGCCATTTACACCGTCAGCGGCAACAAGGCCGCCTGCTTCCAGCTGGATAAGGCCGGGCTCTTCGGCAGCTTCTGCCCCACCGGACTTACGGCTTCTGCCATTACGCAGGTAGCCTATACGCTGGCAGATGGCACCTCCGTCACCCTGAACGCCGTCAGCGAGCCGACCGAAAGCACCGACAGCGCGGACGCCGACAGTGCTTCTTCCGCTGCCTACGAGACGGTGTGGCGGCTGGCGTCTGACCCCGCCGCCAGCCTTGCACAGGATAAGGTGCAAAGCCTGCTGTCTGCCCTGTGCACCTATGCCACCGCTCAGACTACGGCCGCAGACCTTGCCGCCTGCGGCTTTGATGCACCGGTATTCACCGTCGTAGTCACCAGCGAGGACGGCTCCACCGTGCAGCTGGCCTACGCCTGCGGTACGGACGGGTGGTATCTGCAGGTGGAAGGGGATACCTCGGTATACACAGTGGATACCAGCACTGTGCAGGCGCTTCTGCTGACGGAAAACGACCTGAAAACGCAGGAATAATTGCTTTGATACGCTGCACCGAAACCAAGGTGCAGCGTATATTTTTTTGCGACTTTTTATAAAGTTTCGGCAAACATTGGCAGAGTGATTGACAATCCGACTGTGATTGTTTATTATAAACCGTGACAGGGTAAGTTCGCCGCGCAAAATCATGCTGCTGCGCGGGGCAGAACGCCCCTTATACGCAAAAAAGATGGGGCAGGTTCCCTGTCTTTTTTCGTATCTGAGAACAAGGAGGATAACATATAAAATGGACAACTCGGTGGTCGTTTCACTGCGGGATATCGTAGTGGAATTTGATGGACAGCGCATTCTGGATGGGCTGAATCTGGATATCCATGATAAGGAGTTCGTGACGCTGCTCGGTTCCTCCGGCTGCGGCAAAACCACCACCCTGCGCCTGATCGCAGGCTTTCTGGAGCCGAACGCCGGCAAGGTGCTGCTGAAAGGGGAGGACATTACCGGTGTGCCGCCCTACAAGCGCCCGGTGAATACCGTGTTCCAGAAATACGCGCTGTTCCCGCACCTGAACGTGTTCGAGAACGTGGCCTTTGGTCTGCGGCTCAAAAAGCTGGACGAGGACACCATCCGCCGCAAGGTGCGCGATATGCTGGAGGTCGTGGGCTTGAAGGGCTTCGAGCGCCGCAGCATCAGCCAGATGTCCGGCGGTCAGCAGCAGCGCGTGGCCATTGCCCGCAGTCTGGTCAACGAGCCGGAGATCCTGCTGCTGGACGAGCCGCTGGGTGCGCTGGACCTGAAGCTGCGCAAGGAGATGCAGCTGGAGCTCAAGCGGTTGCAGCGCGAGATGAACATCACCTTTATCTATGTCACCCACGATCAGGAGGAAGCACTTACCATGTCCGATACCGTCGTGGTCATGAACGGCGGCAAGGTGCAGCAGATCGGCACCCCGGAGGATATCTACAACGAGCCGAAAAATGCCTTTGTGGCAGACTTTATCGGTGATTCCAACATCGTGGACGGCGTGATGCACAAGGACTTCCTGGTGTCCTTCTCCGGCGTGGATTTCCCCTGCGTGGATCGCGGCTTTGCCCGGGAGCAGAGTGTGCAGGTGGTGGTGCGCCCGGAGGATATCGAAGTGGTATCCCCCGTGGAAGGCCAGCTTGTGGGCGTGGTGAACGATGTCATCTTCAAGGGCGTGCACTTTGAGATGCACGTGGAGTGCGAAGGCCGCGAGTGGCTGATCCACTCCACCCGCGCCTGCACCCCCGGCGAGACCATTGGTATGCGCATCGGCCCCAACGAGATCCATATCATGGCGCGGAGCGAGGGGTGATGTGCCATGAAGATCTATGATAAAAAGCTGGCCTATCCGTACTTTGTATGGATGGTGCTGTTTACCGTTGTGCCTCTGTTCATTGTGGTGTACTATGCCATGACCGACGCCGAGGGCAACTTTACCCTGAATAACCTCACCTCCATCAGCGGCTACGGCTCGGTGTTTGCCCGCAGCCTGCTGCTGGCGCTTATCGCTACCGTTATCTGTCTGGTCATCGCCTTCCCGGTGGGGTATTTCCTGTCCCGCTTGCGGGTGAACAAGCAGCACATCATGCTCATGCTGGTCATGCTGCCCATGTGGATGAACTTTCTGCTGCGCACCTACGCATGGATGGGTCTGCTCAGCGTCAATGGCCCGGTGAACACCCTGCTGGGCTTTATCGGCCTTGGCCCCTATACCATGCTCAACACCTCCGGTGCGGTAGTGCTGGGCATGGTGTATAACTATGTGCCCTACATGATCCTGCCGCTGTATACCAGCATGACCAAGATCGACCAGAGCCTTGTGGAAGCTGCGCAGGACCTTGGCGCCAACACCACCAAGACCCTTGTGCGGGTGCTCATCCCCATGAGCGTGCCGGGCATCAGCACTGGCATCACCATGGTGTTCGTGCCGGCAGTTTCCACCTTTGTCATCAGCCGTATGCTGGGCGGCGGCTCTAATCTGCTGATCGGTGACCTGATCGAGATGCAGTTTTTGGGTAACAGCTACAACCTGAACGTCGGCTCTGCCATGAGCTTGGTGCTAATGATCATCGTACTGCTGTGCATGAGCTTTACATCCAGCTTTGACGAGGATGAAATGGAGGGCGTATCCTGATGAAAACAAAACATCTGCGCCTGATGCAGCGGGTCTACATCATCCTGTTCTTCTGCTTCATGTATCTGCCCATTGCCTACATGATCGTGTTCGGCTTCAACCAGAGCAAGGGCTATTCGCTGTTTACCGGCTTTACCTTCAAATGGTACCGCAGCCTGTTCACGAATGCGTCCATCCTCCACGCGCTGTGGGTGTCCGTTGAGGTGGCCATCCTGTCTGCCATCATCGCCACGGTGCTGGGCACGGCAGCCAGCCTTGGCATTGCCTCCATGAGCCGCAAAAGCCGTCTGCTGGTGACCAACATCACCTATATCCCGGTGGTCAACCCGGAGATCATCACCGGCATCTCCCTGATGCTGCTGTTCGTGGCCTACCAGCGCTTTGCCACGCAGTCTGCATGGCTGCCGGACAACATCATGGGCCTGCCCACGCTGCTCATTGCGCATATCGCGTTCAACGTGCCTTACGTTATCTTTAACGTAAGCCCCAAGCTCAAGCAGCTGGACATCAAGCTGTACGAAGCAGCGCTGGATCTGGGCTGCGACCCCCGGCAGGCGTTCTTCAAGGTCATCCTGCCGGAGATCAGTCCCGCTATCCTGTCGGCGTTCCTCATCTGCCTGACCTATTCCATCGACGATTTCATGATCTCCTACTTCAACTGCGGCACCGTGGAGACCCTGCCCATTGCAATCTACTCCATGACCCGCAAAAAGGTCAGCCCAGAGATCTACGCACTGTCCACCATCATGTTCGTGGTCATCCTCAGCGTCATTCTGGTGTCCAATGCTATGGAGAGCCGCAGCTACCGCCGGGATCAGAAAACGCTGCGAAAGGAGGGCGCATGATGAAACGCATTGCTGCATTGCTGCTGACGCTGGCTGTGGCGCTGTGCGCCGCACTGCCGGTGCTTGCCGCCGGTACCATTGAGGTGACCGAGGATGTCTCGGTGTCGGATGATTACGACTGGACCCGCTTCAAGGGGCAGAACGTCACCCTGAACGTCTATAACTGGGGCGAGTACATCTCCAACGGCTCGGACGACAGCGTGGATGTGGTGGCCGCCTTTGAAAAGCTGACAGGCATCAAGGTGAACTACACCACCTTTGACTCCAACGAGTCCCTGTACGCCAAACTCAAGTCCGGCGCAGCCAACTACGATGTGATCATCCCCTCCGACTACATGGTGGCAAAGATGATCAACGAAGGGATGCTTGCACCCCTTGACTACGACAATATCCCCAATTTCCAGAAGATCGATGCAGGTTACCGCAACCCGGATTACGACCCGCAGAACGCCTATACCGTGCCCTATATGCTGTGCACCACCGGCATCATCTACAACACCACTATGGTAGACGAAGCCCCCACCTGCTGGGCAGACCTGTGGGACGAGCAGTATGCGGGCAACATTCTGATGTTCAACAACAGCCGCGATGCCTACGCCATCGCCGCGTTCAAAAGCGGCCACAGCATCAACCCCGCCACCCCGGAAGAGGTGGACGAGGTGGTGGAGGAGCTCAAGGCACAGAAGCCGCTGGTGCAGGCCTACGTCATGGACGAGATCTTTGATAAGATGATCGGCGGCGAGGCTGCCATCGGCGTGTACTACTCCGGCGATGCCATTACCATGATCGACGATAACCCGGACTTGGCTTGGGTGTTCCCGCAGGAGGGCAGTGTGCTTTCGGTGGACTGCATGGCTGTGCCTGCTGCCAGCGAGCACAAAGAGGCCGCCGAGATGTTCATCAACTTCATGTGCGAGACCGATATCGGTAAGGCCAACAGCGAGTATATCGGCTACACCACCCCCATGCACGATGTATGGGAGGTGCTGGACGAGGATCTGAAAACCAGCGAGATCGCCTACCCGTCGGAGGAGGATGCCGCCCGCGAAAAGGTGTTCACCGCCCTGAGCGACGAGGTAAACAGCGAGCTGGATCTGAAGTGGAGCGAGATGAAGAGCTACGACGAGGGCGGCGGCAGCTACCTGTTTTTGCTGCTGCTTCTGGCCATGCTGGCGCTGGCCTGCTTTAATATCTGGCGCAAGGTGCGCAGAAAGACCCGCAATCAGTATTGATCGTTTCAACCAAGGCTGCCGTCCCGGACGTGGTGCGGCGGCCTTTTTCCGATAGGAGGGAAAGACTATGGAACAGTTTTATTATGAAGGCACCGCCGTGGTAGAAAATGCCGACGCAGACTGCCACAGCCTGCTCAAGGCCAGCGCTTTGCTGCGCTATGTGGAGCAGATTTCTTCCATGCATGCCCGCCACTTTGGCATGGACGATAAGTTTTTTGAGGATCACGGTGTAGCGTTTCTGGTGGGCAAGCAGGCGCTGCGGTTCAGCCGTGTGCCCCGCCGTGGCGAGACTTTGACCCTTTGCTCCCGCTCAGAAAAGGCTCTCCGCGGCTCCATTAAGCGCATCACCACCCTTACGGACGAAGCCGGGCAGGAAGTAGCCATGGTGGACAGCCGCTGGATCATGTCCAGCCTTGAGGATGGGCACATCCTGCGCCAGCCGGGCTGGACGGTAGAGGGATACTGGAACGAGACGGTGGAAGAGGAACTGCCCCTTTTGCTGCATAAGCGCCGGGACAGCCTGACCAGCGCCGGTCTGGTTACGGCGCGCTACTCCCAGTGCGACCTGCACTACCACATCAACAACGCTTTTTATCTGGATATCGTCTGTGATGCACTGCCACTGGAGATCATGCGCGATCACGTTGTAAAGTTTGCCTCCATCAATTACCACCGCGAAGTCCCCATGGGGCAGCAGGTGGAGGTGTTCTACACGCCTTCGGATGATGGCTGGTACTTTATTGCCAAGCACGCGGACAAAACGGCTTTCGAGTGCTATCTGGAACTGGAGCCGGTCAAACAGTAAAAAATGGAGGGATGCCTATGTCCAAAACCGGAGAACTGTTCGGCACCTTTTTTAAGATCGGTGCCTTTACCTTTGGCGGCGGCTACGCTATGGTGGCGCTGCTGGAACACGAATTTGTAGAAAAAAAGCGCTGGCTCACCCGGGAGGAATTTCTGGATATGGTCGCTATTGCCGAGTCCACTCCCGGCCCTGTGGCGGTGAACAGCGCCACCTACATCGGCTATAAGCTGGCCGGTGTTGCCGGTGCGGCGGCCTCTACCTTGGCGGTGTGCCTGCCGTCCTTTGCAGTCATTTACCTTATTTCACTGTTTTTTGACCGCTTTTTGCAGCTGACGGTGGTGGCCAATGCCTTCAAGGGCATTCAGGCCTGTGTCATCTACCTGATCTTATCCGCCGGGGTCAAGATGCTCAAAAACTTGCAGCGCACCCCCTTCAACACGGCAGTGGTGGCGGTGGTTCTGGCGGCCATGGTGGGCTGCTCAGTGTTGGCGGTAAAGTTTTCCTCCATCTGCTGCATCCTGTTTTGCGGCGCAGCCGGGGTGCTGGCCTACGCAGTGGGGCAGGGGAAGAAAGGCGGCACAAAATGATCTTGCTGCAATTATTCTGGAACTTTCTGGTCATCGGTGCGGTGTCCTTTGGCGGCGGCTACGGTATGATCTCGCTGGTGCGGGAAACGGTGCTGGGGCACGGCTGGCTGACCGAGAGCGAATTTCTCAGCTTTATCGCGGTGTCCGAATCCACCCCCGGCCCGCTGGCGGTGAACATGGCCACCTTTATCGGCGCTTCGCAGGCGGGGCTGGCAGGCTCCTTTGCGGCAACGGTGGGGGTGGTGCTGCCCTCCTTTGTCATCATTCTGCTCATTGCAGCGGCGCTGCACAGCCTGATGAAGTACGCCGGGGTCAACGCTTTTCTGGCCGGGGTGCGCCCCTGCGTGGTGGCTATGATCCTAGCCACAGCATGCACCATGGGGCTTTCCACGCTGGGCGGCTTTACCACCGTTTCCGGCGGCTTTGCCCCGGATGTGCGTGCACTGGCGGTGTTTGCCCTTTTGGGCATTTTGCATTTTGCCTATAAAAAGAAAACGCAGAAAGCGCCGTCCCCCATCGGGATGATCCTGCTTTCTGCGGTGCTGGGTGCAGTGCTGTGGAGCATCTGACCCGGAAGGAGAGGTTGACAAAATGAACATTACCGTGTATCTGGGGGCAAACCTTGGCACCGACCCTGCACTGATGCAGGCCGTGCAGCAGCTGGGGCGCTGGATCGGCGAAAGCGGCAACGCGCTGGTGTATGGCGGCAGCAAAAGCGGCCTGATGGGGCTTTTGGCCGACAGTGTGCTGGCCGCAGGCGGCAGGGTGACCGGCGTAGAGCCCAAGTGCTTTCTGGACGCAGAACTGCAGCATGAGGGACTGACCGAGTTGATCGTCACCGAGGACATCCCCGCCCGCAAGACCAAAATGATCGAGCTGGGGGATGCTTTTATCGCGTTTCCCGGCGGCACCGGCACGCTGGAGGAGATCACCGAGGTCATCAGCAAGCTGTCTCTGGGACAGCTGGACGCGCCCTGCATCCTCTACGACCTGAACGGCTACTACCAGCCTCTGCACCAGCTTTTGCAGCAGATGATCGCCATGGGGCTTTCCACTCCGGCGCGGCAGCGGAATATCACCTTTGCCGCCGACCTTGCTAAGATCCGCGCAATTCTTGAAAAATGATACTGGGAAGCTTACTTCTCAAACGTAAGGAGACTGCTGTACATGGCTTTGTGCGGCGGTCTTTTTTCATAAAAATGGGATACCGGGGCGTCCGCAGACGACCCGGTATCCCGAAAAAATCATTCCGCTGGTTATGCCCATAGCGCACGCGGAGGGCATTTAAAATCTTTCTGCGCAATCAAAAAGGCCGCTGCACAAAATAATGTGCAACGGCCTTTTGCTATCCTGTTATGTACGCTGTGCGCTTTAAACTTAGGCGGCAGTGGTGGAAGCAGCCTCAGAAGAAGCAGCCTCAGAAGAAGCAGCCTCAGAGGAAGCAGCCTCGGAAGATGCAGCCTCAGAGGAAGCGGCCTCGCTGGAAGCAGCCTCGGAAGAAGCAGCCTCGGAAACAGCGGTGCTTGCGGAAGCAGCCTCAGAGGAAGAAGCAGCGGTAGAAGCAGAGCCACCGCAAGCGGTCATGCCAGCAGCCAGAGCCAGAGCAACAACAGCGATGCAAATATTCTTGAGTTTCATATCAATGATCTCCTTAGTATTCTTGTAAATGTTTGGCAGCGGGCTTTCGGTAGCACCTCACTGCGATGCTATATTCTAATCCATTTTTGAAAAAAATCAAGAGGATTTTGGTCGAAAGTTATAATCCATGTAAAGAATCTACATAGTTGTCATAAAGTTTCGCCAAAAGTAAAAGACTTTTTGGCAAAAATAAAGCGCGGGATAGAGCCTGTGCCGCCGGGCGGGAAGCACAAAAACAGAAAAATTTGAAAAATACTCATAAAATCCTTTTTATTGTACTGTAAATGTGGATAATAGAGACACAACGAGGGACGGACATCCCCCGGAAGGCTGAACGAGAAAAATATTTGTGGAGGATACTACAATGAAAGACTTTGATTTTGGCTACTTTGGCACCGGCGACGAGGGCTATGCCCAGTACATGACCGCATTCGAGCGCAATTTCAGCACGGACAGCACCGATGGCTTTGCGTCCGATGACGCAGACTGCGATGCAGACAGCTGCGACAGCACTGAGGACGATTTCTGAGCCTGCACCCTTTTGCCCGTTTGTGCATACAAAGGGCAAAGGGGGAATGCGGCTTGAACCGGATTGTTTTCACACTTGGAATCTGGCTGTTCCCGGCGGCGTGTACCGCGCTGGGAGCAGCAGGGGTGTTTTTGCTGCGCAGGCAGACAAGGCCGGCAACCCGGCGCATTTTGTGCGGAATGGCGGCGGGTATCATGCTGGCGGCCAGCGTGTGGAGCCTGCTGCTGCCGGCCATAGCCCGGTCGCAGGGCAGGGCAGCATGGGTGCCCCCGGCGCTGGGGCTTATTTTAGGCGCTGTGGGGCTTTTACGGCTGGAGGATGCCACCGGACAGCTGCTGGCGGGCGGCCCCGGGCATTGCGGGCGTATGGTGCTGGCGGTCACCCTGCACAACCTGCCGGAGGGCATGGTGGTAGGGCTGGCAGCGGCACTGGCGCTGCACGGGGACGCGGACGCTGTAAGCGGCGCGCTGGCGCTGAGCCTCGGCATCGGCTTGCAGAATATCCCGGAGGGGGCGGCGGTCAGTCTGCCGCTGACCCAGAGCGGGCGCACCCGGGGGCAGTCCTTTGCCGCCGGGGCGGCCTCCGGACTGGTGGAGCCCTTGGGCGCGGTGCTGGCCTTTGTTCTGGCCGAGTGGGTAGGCGCAGCGCTGCCGTGGCTTATGAGCGCGGCGGCGGGCTGTATGGTGTGTGTGACCGCACAGGAGATGATCCCTGAGGCGGTGGAACCGGATGAAGTGGCCGGTGTCATCAGCATCGTGCTGGGGTTTGCGCTGATGATGGCACTGGATGTGGCCCTGTGATATAGTAAAAGCAGCGCCGGACAGACTTTTTTGGTCTGCCCGGCGCTGCTTTTATGCAAAAAGGATTTATATCGTCTGCGGCTGCTGGTGGCGCAGCTTACGCCGCACCACAAGCAGGCAGGCCAGATGCACCAGTGCGGTCAGCGCCCAGCTGATGGGGTAGCTGATGTACAGCATAAAAGGGGTGCGGTTCAGCTGGAAAATCGTTGCGATCCACACCAGCCGCAGCGCACACACGCCGATAAGGCTTACCACCATGGGCAATACGCTGTAGCCCAGCCCGCGCAGGCTGCTGGCCAGCACGTCCATAATGCCGCACAGCAGATAGAAGCCACAGATCAGGCGCAGCCGCTCGGCACCGGTGGCAATGACCGCAGTGTCCGAGGAGTAGAAGCGCAGCAGCTGATTTCCCGCCAGTGCTGCACCGCCGCCAAGCACAAGACCGGTCACCACGACACACAGCAGACAGTTGCGGATCACCCGGTCAAGATTGTGGTACTTGCGCGCGCCGATATTCTGGCTGGTAAAGGTGACAGCGGCCTGTGCAAAGGCGTTCATGGCGGTGTACACAAAGCCCTCCAGATTGGAGGAAGCAGAGTTGCCCGCCACCACCATGGAGCCGAAGGAGTTGATGGAAGACTGGATGACCACATTGGAAAGGCTGAACACCGTGCTCTGCAGCCCGGCAGGCAGGCCGATGAGCAAAATCTGCTTCAGCGTCCCGGCGTGGAAGGCCAGCCGCCGCAGGTCCAGCCGCAGTGCGCCCTCCTCCCGGACGAGCATCCCGGTCACCAGCAGCGCGGACACAGTCTGGCTGATGATGGTGGCCAGTGCCACGCCCGCCACGCTCATGGAAAAGCCGATGACAAAGACCAGATTCAGCACCACGTTGATGATACCGGCAGCGGCCAGACAGTACAGCGGGCGCTTGGTGTCGCCCACGGCCCGCAGCAGCGCACTGCTGAAGTTGTACAACATGGTCATGGGCATTCCAATGAAATAGATCTTCAGATACAGGGTGGAAAGGCTGATCACGTCCTCGGGGCAGCTCATCAGCTCCAGCAGACCGCGCGCGGCGCAAAAGCCCACCACCGCCAGCAGCACGCCGCTGACTAAGCCCAGCGCTACGGCGGTGTGCACCGTATCCTGCACGCCCTTTTCGTCCCGGGCGCCAAAGCACCGGGCTGCCACCACATTGGCACCCAGCGAAAGCCCGACGAACAGGTTGACCAGCAGGTTGATCAACGCGCCGTTGGAGCCAACGGCAGCCAGCGCCGTGCTGCCCGCAAAGCGCCCCACCACCACAACGTCGGCGGCGTTGAACAGCAATTGCAGAATGCTGGATGCCGCCAGCGGCACGGAAAACAAGATGATCTTTTGCAGCATGGGCCCGCTGGTCAGGTCTGCGGAACGGCTGGTCGTAGCCATGAGTTGTCTACCTCCTATAATAAGCCTTGTGTGAACATAGCAATTGCTTATTATAGCGCGATATTAGGTAAAAAACAAGAGGTAAAGCGCCCTGTTCTTTCCAAAAGCGGCAAATATCACCCGCCGGGTACAGCCTGCAATTGAAAAATGCTGCCCATACTGCTATAATAAGGCGGTAGACCCGTAGAAAACGGAGGAAGTTGGATTTATGTATCGGAATCGGATCAAACGGCTGCTGGATATTTTGCTGTCGGCCTGCGGCATTCTGTGCCTTTCGTGGCTGCTGCTGCTTTTGGCTGTTGCCATCAAGCTGGACTCGCCCGGGCCGGTGTTTTTCCGGCAGAAGCGTGTGGGCATCGGCAAGCGGCATTTCCAGATCCTCAAGTTCCGCACTATGCGCATTGATACCCCGCACGATATGCCCACCCATCTGCTGCACGACCCGGAGCAGTATATCACCCGCATGGGGCACTTTCTGCGCAAGACCAGTCTGGACGAGCTGCCCCAGCTGTGGAATATCCTTGTGGGGGATATGGCGGTCATCGGCCCGCGCCCGGCGCTGTGGAACCAGTACGACCTGCTGGCTGAGCGGGATAAGTACGGTGCAAACGATGTGCGCCCGGGGCTGACCGGCTGGGCGCAGATCCATGGCCGGGACGAGCTGGAAATCGCCGAGAAGGCAAAGCTGGATGGCTGGTATGTGGAGCACATCAGCTTTGGGCTGGATGTGAAGTGCTTCTTTGGCACCATTACCGCTGTGCTCAAGCATGACGGCGTGGTAGAGGGCGGCACCGGCACCCTGCACGATGAAAAATGATCTATTATATGGAGACACCGGAGCCTTGGCTGACGCTCCGGTGTCTCTATTTTTACAGAAAGCACAGCACAGAGCGGCTGAAATTGGCATATCTCTTGATTTATCCCCTGAAAAGCGTATAATAAAACAGTACACAAGACGTTAAAGGAGGATTCCTGTATTATGGAACGCACCTATATCAATGAGGCTCAAAAGGCCATCGGCGGCACGGTGAAGGTGCAGGGCTTTATCGAGAACCTGCGCAACAGCAAGTATATGGCATTTATCGTGCTGAAGGATATTACCGGCAAGCTGCAGATCACGGTGGAAAAGGCCGACCACCCCGAGCTGGTGGATACCATCGATCAGCTCACCCCGGACTCTGTCATCACCGTTACCGGTAAGGTGATGGAGAACGACTACGTCAAGATGGGCGGCGTGGAGATGATTCCCGAGAGCATCGAGGTGGAGAGCACCGCCAATGCACTGCCCATCGTCCGCAAGGAGATCGCAGCCACCAAGAAAAAGAAGGCTGTGGAGCGCTCCAGCATCGACCAGCGCATCGACTACCGCTGGATCGATCTGCGCACCGACGAGAACCAGCTGATGTTCAAGGCACAGAGCTGCTTCGTCAATGCCATGCGCAAGTTCCTGCTGGACCGCAACTTCATCGAGATCCACACCCCCAAGCTGATCGCTGCTGCCAGCGAGAGCGGCTCTGAGGTATTCAAGGTGGACTACTTCGACCGCAACGCCTATCTGGCACAGAGCCCCCAGTTCTATAAGCAGATGGCCATGGCTGCCGGTTTTGAGCGTATCTTCGAGACCGGTCCCGTGTTCCGCGCCGAGAAGAGCTACACCAACAAGCACGCTACCGAGTTCTCCGGCTTCGATCTGGAATTCAGCTACATCACATCCTTCAAGGACGTGATGAAGATGGAAGAGGAGCTGCTGACCGCAGGTCTGCAGGCTGTTAAGGACAGCTACGGCGAGCAGATCAAGGAGTTGTTCGGGCAGGAGGTCATCGTGCCCACCACCCCATTCCCGGTGGTCAAGCTGGCAGACCTGTATAAGGCTCTGGAAGAAGAGTTCGGCTACACCGTGGACGAGAGCGAGAAGGGCGATCTGACCACCGAGGCCGAGCGCCTGAGTTACGACTGGGTCAAGAAGCACTACGGCCACGAGTTCCTGTTCATCACCGATTACTCCGCCGAGAAGCGCGCCTTCTACCATATGCGCGATGAGAACGGCGTGCCGCAGGGCTACGACCTGATCTGGCGCGGTGTGGAGATCACCACCGGTGCCCAGCGCGAGCATCGCTACGAGGTGCTGAAGAAGCAGGCCGAGGAAAAGGGTCTGGCTGATGATGTCAAGTTCTATCTGGAGTTTTTCCAGTACGGCTGCCCGCCCCACGGCGGCTTCGGTCTGGGCATCGACCGCCTGACCATGCTGCTGTGCGGCCTGAGCATCAAGGACGCCGAGTTCCTGTTCCGCGGCCCCAACCGCCTGACCCCGTGATTTCATAAAACCTTTCTGAGAGTTGCTGTGTGTTTGCATGGCAGCTCTTTTTTTGCGTCTCGTGAAAAGGCAATTGAGGAAAATCCGCAGATTTTCTTCAATTGCAATTATATAAAATAATTTTTCCGCTGATTATGCCCAGAGCAAAGCGGAGGGCATTTAAGATCGTCCCGGCATAATAAGCGCTCCCTTTTCATACGATACAACGAGCACACCCACCCCTACGGGCGCGGTGCGCAGCGCAACAGGAAGGGGAGAAGGACCTTGGAGAAACAGGAACAGAACAGCATCTGTCGCGAGATCGGCGCACGCACCGGCGGGGATATCTACATCGGTGTGGTGGGGCCGGTGCGCAGCGGCAAATCCACCTTTATCAAGCGGTTCATGGAGCAGCTGGTGCTGCCCGCCATGTCCGGCTCTGCCGCCGCCCGGGAACGTGCCCGGGACGAGCTGCCGCAGTCGGCAGCGGGGCGCACCATCATGACCACTGAGCCGAAATTCATCCCGGAGACCGCCGTGCCTTTGCAGCTGGAGGGCGGCGGGGCGTGTCGGGTGCGGCTGATCGACTGTGTGGGCTACATGGTGGAGGGTGCCATGGGGCACGAGGAGGACGCAAAGCCCCGCATGGTCAAAAGCCCGTGGTTTGAGCAGGAGGTGCCCTTTGATCTTGCCGCAGAGACCGGCACCCGCAAGGTGATCTGTGAGCACTCCACCATCGGGGTGGTGGTCACTACGGACGGTTCGGTCAGCGATATCCCCCGGGCGGGCTACGCAGAGGCAGAAAGGCGGGTCGTCACTGAGTTGGAAGCGCTGGGCAAGCCCTATATCATTCTGCTCAACAGCACCCACCCGGACGCGCCGGAGACCCGGCAGCTGGCTGAGGGTATGGCGCGGGACTACCGCCGCACCGTGCTGCCGGTAAGCTGCGTAGACTTGGACGCCGCCATGCTGGGAGAGATTTTGCGGCGGGTGCTGTATGAATTTCCGGTGCAGGAGCTGGATTTTGCCCTGCCCCGCTGGGTGACCATGCTGGAACCCGGGCACTGGCTGCAAACGCAGGTATACGCAGCCGCCATGCAGCTGGCCGAGCGGGTGTCCCGCATGAAGGATCTGCCCACTGGAACGGACGCCCCTGCGCTGGAATGCGATGCCGTGCAGCGCTCGGCAGTGGCGGGCGCAGATCTTGCCGCCGGCAGTGTGCGGGTAAGTGTGGAGCTGAAGCCGGAGATCTTTTATCAGGTGCTCAGCGAGCAGACCGGGCTGGACATCGGGGACGAGGCGGGGTTGATGCCCTGCATCATGGAACTTGCCCGGGCAAAACGCGCCTACGAGAAGGTGCGCAGCGCCTTGGAGCAGGTGGAGGCCACCGGCTACGGCATCGTGATGCCCTCCATCGACGAGCTGCATCTGGAACCCCCGGAGATCGTGCATCAGGACGGGCGCTGCGGGGTGCGGCTGCAAGCCTGTGCGCCCTCTATCCAGATGATGAAGGCCACTATCCATACGGAACTGAGCCCCATCGTGGGCACCGAGAAGCAGAGCGAGGACTTGGTGCAGAGCCTGCTGGCCGACTTTGCGGACGACCCGGTGCAGCTGTGGGAGTCCAACATTTTCGGCAAAAGCCTGCACGAGCTGGTGAACGACGGTTTGCAGAACAAGCTGCTCCACATCCCGCAGGAAGCCCGCACCCGCCTGCAGGAAACGCTGGAGCGGGTCATCAACGAGGGCTGCACCGGACTGATCTGTATCCTGATCTAAAAAACACCCGCCCGCCGTAAGTTTTGCTTACGGCGGGCGGGGATCGTTCTGTCTTATTTTTCTTCCTCGGTCAGCTTGTTGATCAGAAGCTGATAGATCTCGTTGCCCTTCAGGATGAACTGCTTTTTCACCAGCTCGGCGCTCAGCCGGTCGGGCGCACCCAGTTCCAGACAGAAAAGTTCGCTGTCCAGCCCCTTTACGGTGCAGCGCACGGTACAGTGGCCATCGGCCTTTTCGGTGATGTGGGCGCTGTACTTGGCCTCCTTGCGGGCCCATGTCTGGCAGCGCAGTACAGCAGCCACTGCCCGCTCCCGCACGCTGCGGGGCAGGTCGTAGGCCAGCTCCTGCGCCACCTTGCGGCCTTTATCGGTAATGGTGTAGCTGTCGCCGGTCAGGGTGACCAGCGCCTGTTTTGTGATATCGTCCAGACAGGAGCCGATCTCAAAATAATTGACAAGGGCTTCCTCCATCAGGGCGTTCTCGATCTCCTGCCGGGTAATGGGGCCGGCGTTTTTCACCAGATAGCACAGCAGCAGCCGGATCTCGGTGCTGCTGGTCAGGCCGCCGGGACGGACACCGGCGGTAAAAGCATCATTGGCGCTCATCGTTCCTTACATCCCCCTTGCGCTTTCACATGGTATCAAAGGTCTGCACCGCTGCCAAAAGGGCGGGCAGCGGGCAGACAAAAACTCTTTCTATTAGTATAAAGGCTTTCAGCCCGGATTGCAAGCCGCAACGGCAAAATCTGTCTCAATGCGCTTGGGACATTCCGGTGTGGAGTACACCCACCTGTCCAGATGTCCCTCGGTGATGAAGTACCGCAGCTCAAACCGGTGGGGCTGGCTCAGGGCGTGGTTCACGATGACCAGCTTGATCTTCATCTTTTCCGGCAGAATGTTTTTGATGTAGACGCTTACCGCCTGCCCGGGCGCAAGACCGGAGCAGCTCTCCGCAAGCCCCGCAAGGTTCGGCGCGATCTCCACAAAGGTGCCGTATTCCTCCACGCTGCGCACAATGCCCACCACCGTTTCGCCCACGGTGAAGCGGGCAGCGTTCTCTGCCCATGTGCCCAGCAGCTCCCGGATGGTCAGCACAAAGCGCCCCTGCGCGTCCCGGTTCTTGATGGCACACAAAATCTGCTGCCCTACGCTTACTCGGTCGGCAGGGGAGGAGATTCGGCTTACCGACATACAGTCGATGGGCAGCAGGGCGCTGATGCCGCAGCCTACATCACAGAACGCGCCGAACGGCTCGATGTGGGTCACGGTACAGGGCAGGATATCCCCGGGCGAAAGGGTGTCCAGATACTCTGCCTTGCACAGCCGCTGCGCCTCGGCGCGGGAAAGCCGGTAGCAGGGCGCGCCGTCCTCGTCCGTGTCCAGCCCCTCGATGACAAAACAGGTGGGGCGTCCTACCCGGGTCAGCACCGCAATATCCCGCACGGTGCCCGCCTCGGCACCGTCTGCGCACTGGGCAAAGGGCATCACCGCCTTTACGCCGCCCAGCTCAAACCGCAGCTGCCGCCGGGTGTCAAAGGCAAGGGCAGTGGCCTGTAAAATCTCGCCGTTGGCCATGGCAGCCCGCAGCTCGGCAGGAGAAAGGCGGGCGGCAGAACGGTAACTGTTTTCGGTACGATAAGCTTGCATCATGTTTCATTCCTCTTTCTATATGGTTTTCGGGTCTCTGTGCGATGCTACAACGATATGCAGCAATGTGCGCAGATATTTGCATTTTGTGCGGCTTTGCATTATACTATATCTGTATGCGCAGCACCCGCTCAGCGGGCGGCGGCACACACGGGCTCTGCCGGGCGCTTGCGCGGCAGAAAAGAAGGGAGAGGTCGGATAAATATGGACATCGCTGTGGGAGATACCATCCTCACCCGCAAAAAGCACCCCTGCGGGGCATCCAGCTTCGAGGTGCTGCGGGTGGGCATGGATTTTAAGATTCGCTGCACCGGCTGCGGACGCGAGGTCATGCTGCCCCGCGCCAAAATTGAAAAGAACATCAAAAAGGTGGTAAAGCCCGGCAGCGCGCAGTAGCACGGCCAACGCACCCGAACCGGAACGAATTTGTAAGGAGAACTGCAAGGATGCAAGATATTTCTTCCCGGATGGATGCGGTCTGCCGCCGCTTTGAGGAGCTTTCCATGCGGCTGAACCAGCCCGATACCGCCGCCGACCCGGCGCTGTTCCGCAAGCTGATGCGGGAGTACCACGATACAGAGCCGGTGGTGGAGGCTTACCGGGACTGGCAGACCGCGCTGGATCATCTGGCGCAGGCCAAAGCCCTGCTGGAGGAGCCCGGTTCACTGGACCCGGACTTCAAGCAGATGATACAGCAGGAAATCGGCGAAAAAAGTCAAGATGTGGCAAAGCTGGAAAATAATCTCAAAATTTTGCTGTTGCCCAAGGATGTGAACGACGGCAAAAACGTCATCATGGAGATCCGCGGCGGTGCCGGCGGCGAGGAAGCCGCTCTGTTTGCCCACAGCCTGCTGCGGATGTACACCATGTACGCCCAGAACCGCGGCTGGACGCTGGAAGTGCTCAACCTGAACGAGACCGAACTTGGCGGCGTAAAGGAAGCCATCGTCTCGGTGGACGGCGCAGGTGCATATAACCGTCTCAAGTATGAGAGCGGGGTGCACCGGGTGCAGCGTGTGCCGGAGACCGAGACCCAGGGCCGTATCCACACCTCCACCGCCACCGTGGCAGTGATGCCGCAGGCAGAGGAGGTGGACTTTGCGCTGGATATGAAGGATCTGCGCATTGATACCTTCCGCTCCTCCGGTGCGGGCGGTCAGCACATCAACAAGACCTCCAGTGCCATCCGCGTGACCCATATCCCCACAGGTACGGTGGTGGAGTGCCAGAACGAGCGCAGCCAGTTCCAGAACAAGGATAAGGCGCTGGAGATCCTGCGCAGCCGGTTGCTGGCGCAAAAGCAGAAGGAGCAGCAGGATGCCATCAACGCCCAGCGTCAGGGGCAGGTGGGCACCGGCGACCGCAGCGAGAAGATTCGCACCTACAACTTTCCGCAGGACCGCTGCACCGACCACCGCATCGGCCTGACCGTCCACAATCTGGAAAAGATCATGGACGGCAATCTGGATGAGGTGATCGACGCCCTTGCCACCCGCGAGCAGACTGAAAAGCTGCAAAGGCTGGGCGGGTAAAACCCGGTTTTGCGGGTGCAAAACCACTTGAACGAATGCCAAGCAAATATACTTTACAGATAGAAAGAACGATGATTCGTATGGAAATCAAAACCAGAGTTTTGCCTGCCGATGAAGCAGGCGTAGCCGAGGCCGCACAGCTGCTGCGGCAGGGACAGCTTGTAGCTCTGCCCACCGAGACGGTCTACGGCATTGCCGCCGATGCCCGCAACGGCGCGGCGGTGCGCGATATCTTTGTGGCCAAGGGACGCCCGCAGGATAACCCCCTCATTGTCCACGTCACCGGGCCGGAGATGCTGCCGGGTCTTGTCAGCGAGGTGCCGGAGCGCGCCCAGCTGCTGATGGCAGCCTTCTGCCCCGGGCCGCTGACCATCATCATGCCGCGCGGGCCGGAGGTGGCAGATGAATGCTGCGCCGGGCTGGATACCGTGGGCATCCGGATGCCCAGCCACCCGGTGGCGCGGGCGGTCATCCAGCAGAGCGGCTGCGCCTTTGCCGCCCCCAGCGCAAACCTTTCCGGCAAGCCCAGCCCCACCAACGCACAGGATGTGTTCACCGATATGGACGGCCGCCTGCCGCTGATTTTGGACGGCGGCGAGTGCGATGTGGGTGTGGAAAGCACCGTGGTGTCGGTGGTGGGGGAGAAGCCCACCCTGTTCCGCCCCGGCCACATCACGCTGGAGGACTTGGAACGCGCCCTTGGTGAAGAAGTGGAGGTGTCCAAGGCCATTCTGGAAAAGCTGCCGGAGGGTGCTGTGGTGCGCAGCCCGGGCATGAAGTACAAACACTACGCCCCCAAGGCCGATGTGACCCTGCTTAACGGCACTTTTGCGCAGTTCAGGGCCTATGTGGACGCCCATAAAGACGAGAACCCCAGCTGCCTGTGCTTTACCGGCGAAAGCGCAAAGCTGGATGTACCCTGCGTGGAATACGGCCGCGAGGGGGACGGTGCCGATCAGGCAAAGCACATCTTCCGCTCCCTGCGGGCGCTGGATGAGCAGGGCGACGGCGTGGTCTACGCCCGCTGCCCGCAGAAGGACGGCCTGTCCATGGCAGTGTACAATCGTCTGATCCGCGCCGCCGCCTTCCGGGTGATTGACCTATGATTACCTTGGGCATCACGGGGCGCAGCGGCTGCGGCAAGTCCACAGTCACAGCAGTATTTGCCGCCCACGGCGTGCCGCTGGCGGATGCCGACCAGCTCAGCCGGGAGATTTTACTGCCCGGCTCGCCGCTGCTGCCGCAGCTTGCGGCGCGGTTCGGCGGGGATATTTTAAAGCCGGACGGCACACTGGACCGCCGTCTGCTGGCTGACCGCGCCTTTGCCACCCCGGAGGGCAAGGCCGCGCTGGACAGTCTGACCCACCCCGCCATCGTGGCACGCATCCGCGCCGCAAAGCGGGCGGCGCAGGTCGCCGGAGCACCTCTTTTTGTGCTGGACGGTGCAGTCATCGTGGGCACGGCGGCTCAGGCTGAATGCGATCGCCTGTGCGTGGTCACTGCGCCCTTTGAGACCAGCGTGGCGCGCATTGTGGCGCGGGACGGTATCTCGCCGGAGATGGCTGCCCGCCGCCTGAATGCCCAGACTCCGGAACAGACCCTGACCGCACAGGCGGACTACACCCTGCATAATGACGCCGGGCTGGAGGCGCTGCAAGCTGCAGCCGCACGCCTGTGTGTGCAGCTGCAGGCAGAAGGGGGCGTGACGGCAGCGCTTTGAACGAACAAAATTATGAAAAAGCCTACGACCCCATCGCCGCCCGTGAGCGCCGCGCCGCGCGGGAAAAACTGCGCCGCCGCAAACAGCAGCGCCGCCGCCGGATGGTGCTGCGGCTGGCTGCGTTGTGCTTGGCTGTGATGTTTACGGTGTGCGTGGTGCCGCCTTTGTGCAACCGGGCAGAGCAGTTTTTGTACCCCCGCAAGTACGAGCAGCTGGTGGAAAAATGGGCAGCAGCCTACGAACTGGACCCGCTTTTAGTCTACGCCTTTATCCGCACCGAAAGCGGCTTTGACCCGCAGGCTACCTCCAGTGTGGATGCCCGCGGCCTGATGCAGATGACTGAGGAGACCTTTCTCTGGATGCGCAGCAAGATCGCCCCGGACGAGCCGCTGACCTTTGCCGACCTGTACGACCCCGATACCGCCATCCGCTTTGGGTGCTATTACCTGCACCTTTGCATGGTGCGCTACAAAGGGGATGTATCCACGGCAGCAGCGGCTTACCACAGCGGCTGGGGCACGGTGGATCAGCTGCTGCAAATAGAGGAGCACTCCGCAGACGGGGAAACGCTGCAGGGCTTCCCCTATAACCAGATGCACCACTACGTCAACAAGATCACCGCCTGCTACCAGACCTATCAGCGTCTGTACGCAGGTCAATGATAAAAAGTTAAGGAGCGAAAAATCATGAGTGAGAAACTTACTGCAAAAGAGTACGCTGAAAAGCTGCTCTACACCCCCGAATACACTGCCGACAAGCAGGCAGACGTAAAGGAAAAGGCTGCTGCCTTTGCCGAGGGCTACAAGAAATTTATGGACAGCGCCAAGACCGAGCGCGAGGCTGCCGTTGTCAGCGAGCAGATGCTGCTGGCTGCCGGCTACAAGGCTTTTGAGCCCAAAAAGGCCTACGCCCCCGGTGAGAAGGTCTACTTCATTCAGGAGAACAAGGCCGTTGTGGCGGCTACCATCGGCCAGAAGCCCTATGAAGAGGGCTTCCGTCTGGTCATCGCCCACATCGACTGCCCCCGTCTGGACCTGCGTCCCAACCCCCTGTACGAGTCTGACCACATGAGCTACTTCCGCACCCACTACTACGGCGGTATACGCAAGTACCAGTGGGCTACCATCCCGCTGGCCATCCACGGCGTGTTCACCCGCGCCGACGGCTCCAGCGTCAACTTTGCCGTCGGTGAGGACGAGAACGATCCCGTGTTCTGCATCACCGACCTGCTGCCCCATCTGGGTGCCGAGCAGAACGAGCGCAAGCTCAGCGAGGGCATCAAGGGCGAGGAGCTGAACGTGCTCATCGGCTCTGACACCGTGGAGGAAGAGGACGTCAAGGAGGCTGTCAAGCTGAACACCCTTATCCTGCTGAACCAGAAGTACGGCATCACCGAGCGCGACTTCACCCGCGCCGAGATCGAGGTTGTTCCCGCTGCCAAGGCACGCGACGTGGGCTTTGACCGCTCCATGATCGGTGCCTACGGCCACGATGACCGCGTGGATGCTTACCCCGCACTGCTGGCCGAGATTGAGACCAAGGATCCCGTGCACACCACCATCTGTGTGCTGACCGATAAGGAAGAAATCGGCTCCGACGGCGTGACCGGTATGCAGAGCATGTATGTGTTCCACTTTATGCAGCTGCTCTGCCGCGCTGCCGGTCAGGACGATATCCTCGCCTTCCGTAACAGCGTGTGCCTGTCTGCGGACGTGACCGCCGCCTTCGACCCCTCCTGGGCAAGCGCCTTTGAGAAGCAGAACGGTACCTACGCAGGCCGCGGCATTGCCATCTTTAAGTACACCGGCAGCCGCGGCAAGAGCTCTGCCAGCGACGCCAACGCCGAGCTGCTGGGCGACATCACCCGGATGCTGGATGCCAATAACGTGGCATGGCAGATCGGCGAGATGGGCCGTCTGGATCTGGGCGGCGGCGGCACCATTGCCAAGTATGTGGCAAACCGCGGCATCAAGGTGCTGGATATGGGCGTGCCCGTGCTGTCCATGCACTCTCCCTTCGAGGTCATCCATAAGACCGACCTGTACATGGCTTACCGCACCTTCTCTGTGTTCTGCCAGTCTGCTGACTGATCCCCCGCGCTGACGGATATTTTGCATTGAAAAACCGAGCTGCCTGCACATTTTTGTGCGGCGGCTCGGTTTTTTGCGCAAAACCCTTGACCTTCAACCGGCTTTAAGGTGTAATGTAAGGGCGGAGGTGAAGCAAATGAACATCAAACAGGCTTCCGAACAAAGCGGCGTGTCCGCCCCGAACATCCGTTTTTATGAAAAAGAAGGGCTTCTCACACCGGCACGCAGGCAAGGCAATGACTACCGCGATTACACCGCCGGGGATGTCCGTACGCTTAAACTTATCCGTATGCTGCGGATGCTGGATGTGCCGCTGCCTACCATCAAGGCGGTACTGCGCGGGGAACAGCCCCTGCAACAGGCGCTGCAAGCCCAGCAGACCGTGCTGGAGCAGCAGGCAGCGCAGCTGGCGGCAGCAATGCAGTTCTGCGCCGACCTTGCCCGGCAGGCTCCGCAGACGGACACGCTGGACGTGGACGCCTGCCTGACCCGCATGGAAAGCCCTGCCCATCAGCAGGGGTTCTTCTCCGGCTGGCTGCAGGATTACTGCACGCTGGCGAAGGTGCAGCATCAAAAGCACTTTTTCTTTATCCCGCAGGGCAGCATCAACACCCCGCAGGAGTTTACGGCGGCTTTGCAGGCCTATGCAGAGGAAAAGGGGATGCAGTTCACCCTGACCAAAGAGGGGATGTACCCGGAGTTTTTGCTGGACGGCATCGCGTATAAGGCCTACCGCAACCCGGGCAAGTACCGGGACGAGATCCGCTGCGATGCTGTGCATCCCGAGCAGCTGGACACCGGACTGCCGCTCCGGCGGGAGAAGCTGCTGCGCTTTTTGCGCCTCGCTGTGCCGCCGGTATGTACCTTTGCCGCCATTCTGGCGGCGGGGGGGGTGGTGACCGGCGGCGCAGGCTGGCTCTGGCTGGCGGTGCTGGCCTCTGCCGGAGTGCTGCTGGGACGCTGCTTTGAAAGGTGGCTGTAAGACGCATTACCCCAGCGGCAGCGCCTCGGCTACGGTCAAAAAGGCATAGCCGTTATCCGTATACCATCGGATGATATCCGGCAGTGCCTCGGCGGTGGTGCGGGTGGTGGCAGAATCGTGCATCAGCACCACGCAATGGGTCTGGTCGCCGGTCTCCCGCACCACGTTGCGGTAGATGGTATCCGCACTGGGATGCCCGCCCACGGCGTCCTCGGCGCAGACGTTCCAGTCCACCCACTGCCAGCCGCGCTGCTCTACCTCGGCCTTCAGCTGCGGCATCAGCCCCTTGCCGCCGTAGCGGCGGCTTACGGTGTTGGTGCTGCCGCCGGGAAAGCGCAGGTACCGGATGCTCTCAGCGTCCACATAGGGCGCAATGCGCTGTTTCAGCAGGGCAATGTCCTTCCAGTAGGCGGCGCTGCTGCGGTAGATGTCGCTGTATTCGTGGGAGGCAGAGTGCAGCGCGATCTGATGCCCGGCGGCAGCAGCCTGTGTGAGCAGGGGCAGATATTTCTCATTGTAGCCGGTGGCCACTACAAAAAAGGTGCCGTGCACCCCGGCGGCATCCAGCGCTGCCAGCACCTCCGGGGTGGTCTTGCTGGGGCCGTCGTCAAAGGTCAGGCAGACCCATTTTTCCGGCAGGGAAGGAGCGGCGGGCGTACCGGCCTCGGATGTAGCCACCGCCGGTGCAGCAGGGAAAAAGGGCGAAAAGTCCGGCGCGGCGGTCAGCTCGTTCAGATTGCAGCCCACCGGCGCGCGTGCTGGCACCAGCCCCCCTGCCGCAAACG
>OGKA01000284.1_pt1 | contig 59776 bp, 54 predicted proteins | sample 1572211 | NCBI WGS metagenome assembly OGKA01 (sample SAMEA2582125, study PRJEB24529) | metagenome | biome: Human gut stool | place: China | collected 2011 | reverse complement strand
CGGGCGTGGAGGACGCCGCCGCCGAGGTGCGGGCGCTGCAGCGGAAGGGTCTGCGAGTCTCCGCCGTCTTTATGGGCGAAGACGCCAGCGCCGCCGACGCCTCCCGCATCTACGGCAAGAACATGGCCCGCATCCGGGGCATGGACCAGCTGGCCCGGGCCGCAGGCCGACTCATCCAGAACGAGATACGGGAGCTGGGCGACTGAATCATAATGATGTACGGGGCCGCTGTGCAGTTGTATCTGCTGCCAGCGGCCCCGTATTTTTGTTGTCACTCACAACCATCTTGTTTTGTATTGCAGAAGAATCAAAAAGTTTTTTGGTTTATTTGTAAACTTATAGTTGTATTATGGCATAATTTATGATATACTACAACCAACGAAGGGCCGCACACCTACACATCACCCCGCGCCCACAGGAAGGAGAACCGCTATGGATGCCGCACGTTATTTTGAAGAGATGCATCTTTCCATGTCCAGCCAGAAGCCTGAGTACCGCCTTGTGCTCAGCGTCAAGGTCCAAGACCTCGGAGGCGCAGACGCTTATCTCGAGCTGCGACAGGAGCCGGTCAGCGGCAAGGCCCGGGTGTTCTATTCCACGATAGGACGTCAGAAACTGAACTTCCAGCTCGTCCGCAAAGGGTGGCAGAGCTGCCACAACGCCTCGGGCGAGCTGACGGGGCGCTTCCCCGCCACCGCCGACGGTCTGCTGGCCCAGACGGATTTCTCTGCTTTTGTCCGGGACGACGCCCTCGACAGCGGCCGGATGGCGCGCATTCTGGATGTTCTGGCCCATACTGTCGGTGGTTGTGGAACGGTCGCCCCCTCTGCCGCCCGGGAGGGTGCGTTCATCACGGTGGAGCGGTTCGTGGGCCGTCCCGCCCATTGGAGCTATTGGAGCACCCGCGCCGCCGAGCAGCCGAACATCGCGGCCATCCTCTGCTGGCTGGGCGACTACCTCGCCGGGGCCGAGCGCCGCACCCTGCAGAGCTGCCCGGAGGCCATGCAGCTTGCCGCCGCATGGCAGGCCGCGCTTTTCACTCCCCTGCCCCAGACGGCCCAGCGGCCTCAGCCTGTACAGTCCCGGCCCGTCCGCCGTGCGCCTGTGGTCGAGAACAAACGCTGGCAGAGCATCCTCGCCGTGCTGGCGACGGTGTAAAAGAAAAGCTTCCCACGAAGGGAAGCCTTTACAGTCATAACTCTTACTTCCACCCCCGCGCCGAGGGGTCGAGCATTTCGGCGGCGGAGTAGATGAGGGCGTTGCAGATGGCCGCAGCGACGTTGCTGCCGCCCTTGCGGCCCATCGCCACGATGGCCGGTACATCATGCTTTTCGCAGACGGCGAAGAGCCGCTCCTTGCTCTCCACCACGTTCACAAAGCCCACCGGCACGCCGATGACCAGTGCGGGCCGCAGGCCGCTTTCGATTTGTTCTGCAATCGTCAGCAGAGCCGTGGGCGCGTTGCCGACGGCGAGGATGGCCCCGGGATGCTCCTGCGCTGCCTTTTTCATCGCTGCAACGGCCCGGGTGGTGCCAGCCTCTTTTGCGGCGGCGGCCACCTCGGGGTCAGCCATATAACAGCAGGCCGTGCCGCCCAGCTTCGCCAGACCGGGTTTGGTGATGCCGGCCAGCGCCATATTCGTATCGGTCACGATGACGGCCCCGGCGTGGAGGGCCTTGACGGCCCGCTCCACCGCGCGGGGAGTGAAGCGGAGATTCCGCGCATAGTCGAAGTCGGCGGTGGTGTGGATGACCCGCTTGACCACGGCTTCGTGCTCGGGCGGCGGGGTCAGGCCCATCATTTCCAGCTCTTCGGTGATGATGTGGAAGCTCGTCCGCTCAATGTCAGCAGGTAAATGATGCTGCGGCGTCAATATTCTATCCCCTTTCGTGCTTTTATCCCCTTCTGGTAGGGGTGGCGGTGGCATTTCATCTCGGTGGAGTAGTCGGCGGCGTCCAGCATCCACTGGGGCGGCGTGTGGGCCGTCAGGACGCACTCACATCCAGCAGGCCGCTCCAGAACGGCCTTTTTTAATAGATCGACGTCCACCATATCCAGCTCTTCTGCGCTCCCGGCTTCGTCCAGTATCAGCAGGTCGGCAGGCTGTGCCATGGCGGCGGCGAGGTTCTGGTTTTGTAGTTCCCGGGTTGTGGCCTTTTCCTCCGGCGTCATCTGAAAGACGAATTTCTGCCCGGCCTTGCCCCGGTAGATCTCCGCGCCAAGCTGGGCCAGAAGCGGGATCTCGCCGCTGTTCCCGCCCTTCAAAAACTGGACGATGACCACCCGCTTCCCGGACCCCAGCGCACGGAGCGCAAGACCCATAGCGGCGGTGGTCTTCCCCTTTCCGTCGCCCCAGTACAGATGCAAAAGTCCCTGTTCCATTCAGCGCTTCTCCATTCCCATCGCGGCATACACCGCGTCCATATCCAGCGCCCCGCGCACGCCGTCGGCCAGGATGTCGAACTGCTGGCGGCGGTACTCTTCCATCGGGATGAGGGCCGCGTCGGAGGGGTCGATGCCCTTCCGGCGGCAGAGCCAGCCCGCCAGCGCCTCGGTCAGCGTGCCAGTGTCGAACAGACCGTGGAGGTAGGTGCCGAACACATTGCCCTGCACACAGCCCTCCCGGCCCCCGTCAGGGTAGTGGGCGAAGGGTTCGCCCTCAGCCTCGGTCACGCCGGTGTGGATCTCGTAGCCTTCCAGCTCTGCACCCGCAAAGGGGGCGGCGGCGACGGTCGCTTTGACCTGTGCGCGGCGCTTCTGCTCGCTGAACACGGTCCGGGTGGGCAGCAGACCCAGCCCCCGCAGAGTCTGCGGCCGGCCGCTCTCGCTGCCGGTGGGGTCGTCGAGGGTCTGGCCCAGCATTTGGTAGCCGCCGCAGACGCCCAGAACCGGCGTGCCTTTCGCGGCCAGCTTGAGCAGAGCCGTTTCCAGCCCGCACTGCCGCAGCCAGAGCAGGTCGTCCACCGTGTTTTTCGTGCCCGGCAGCAGGATGAGGTCGGGTGCGCCCAGCTCATGAGCGTTCGAAACATACCGCACACCCAGCAGCAGGTGCTGTTCCAGCGGCATGAAGTCCGTAAAATTGGACAGATGCGGCAGACGGATGATAGCCGCATCCAGCGGCTTCTTGCCGTCCCGCATCTCGAGGCGCTGGCTCAGGGAGTCCTCGTCCTCGATGTCCACCTTCAGGTACGGTACGACGCCCACCACGGGCAGATGGGTCTTTTCTTCCAGCATCGAAAGGCCGGGGCGCAGAATTTCTACATCTCCACGGAATTTATTGATAACGAGTCCCTTGATGCGCCGGCGTTCTTTTTCTTCCAGCAGCTCCACCGTGCCGTATAGCTGGGCGAACACGCCACCCCGGTCGATGTCACCCACCAGAAGCACCGGCGCGTCCACCATCTCGGCAAGGCCCATGTTCACGATGTCCTCGCTCTTGAGGTTGATTTCCGCCGGGCTGCCCGCGCCCTCGATGACAATGACGTCAGCCTCCTCGGCGAGGCTGTCATATGCCTTCAGGATGTCCGGCACCAGCTGCCGTTTCGTGCGGAAATACTCCGACGCTTTCATCTGGCCCCGCACCTCGCCGTTGACGATGACCTGACTGCCCACGTCACTGCTGGGCTTCAGGAGGATGGGGTTCATCCGCACGTCCGGCTCGACGCCGGCGGCCTGCGCCTGCACCACCTGCGCCCGGCCCATCTCGAGGCCGTCTTTGGTGACGAAGCTGTTCAGAGCCATGTTCTGGCTCTTGAACGGCACGGCGCGCAGGCCGTCCTGCGCAAAAATGCGGCAGAGCGCCGCGCAGAGCAGACTTTTGCCTGCACCGCTCATCGTACCCTGCACCATGATGCATTTTGCCCTGCTCATCCCAGCACCTCTTTCATAAGTTCCAGCAGCCGGGCGTTCTCGGGGGCCGTGCGCACCGCCGTGCGGTACCACTCCGGCCCGAGGCCCGGATAATTCGCGCAGCTGCGCACCTGTGTTCCCCGCGGGCGAAGCCTCTCGTTCAGGTCGGCGGGCGCGCGGAAGAGCAGATAGTTCGCCTTTCCATCGATGACCCGCAGGCCCAGCGCCCGCAGGCCCGCCGTCAGAACGGGCCGCTGCCGGGCGATAAGGGCGCGTACCTCGTCCACATAAGCGGTTTCTTTCAGGGCCGCGACGCCTGCCGCCTGCGCCAGACTGGACACGGCCCACGGCTGGCCCGCTGTCTGCATTTTTTCCAGAAGCGTTTCGTCGCCGCAGAGGCAGTAACCCAGCCGGACGCCGGCCATGCCGTAGAGCTTGGTGAAAGCTTTCAGGATGACGAGGTTCCCACTTTCCAGCAGAGGCTTCGCGGTCCACCCGTCGGCGTCGGGCAGAAAGTCCAGAAAGCACTCATCTACGGCCAAAATCGTGCGGCACTCCTCGCACCGGCGCAGCAGCTTTTTCACCAGTTCGGGTGAGGCCAGCTGCCCCGTCGGGTTGTTCGGCTGGCAGAGGAACACCATGTCGATGCTCTCGTCCACGGCGTCCACGAGGGCGTCCGTCGGGGCGAAATCATTCGTTTCATCGAGGAAGAAGCGTTTCACTTCGCACTCCACCGTATCCAATGCAGAGGCGTACTCGGCAAAAGTCGGGGCAGTCACCAGTGCCTTATGGGGCTTTACGGCCCAGACCAGCCGGAAGATGAGGTCCGCCGCGCCGTTGCCGCAGAGGATATGCTCCTGCGGCACACCCTCGGCCCGGCTCAGCGCCGCCCGCAGGGTGCGGCAGAGGGGGTCGGGGTAGCGGTCGGCCAGAGGCAGAGCGTCCCGGATGGCCTGCGCCACCCCTTCGGGCAGACCGAGTGGGCTGACGTTCGCCGAAAAATCCAGCGCGTCGCGGCCAAAGCGTTCGCGGTAGCCCATCCAGTCACCGCCGTGGACCAGTTGTTTCATCCCAAGAACCCCCGTATCGCACATCCCCACGCCAGCGCAAATCCGCTGGCTACATACATCATCCGATCTGCCCGCAGAATATCCTCCGGCTCGATGGGCCGCAGCGGATCGCCGATGGTGGGCTTCGGATAATATTCCCCGAAATAATAGGCCGGCCCGGCCAGCTGAACGCCCAGCGCACCGGCGCAGGCGCTCTCAGTCTGGGCGCTGTTGGGGCTGGCGTGATTGCGGCGGTCCCGCCGCCAGATACGCCACGCGCCCTTGGCGTCATTGCGGGTGAACGCCGCCGCCATGATCCAGAGCAGCGCCGCCAGACGGCTCGGGATATAGTTCGCCACATCGTCCAGTTTTGCGGCGGCACGGCCAAAGTAGAGATATTTTTCGTTTTTGTAGCCCAGCATACTGTCCATGGTGTTGATGGCCTTGTAGGTCAGGGCCAGCGGCGCGCCGCCCAGCAGCATATAAAGCAAAGGCGCAATGACGCCGTCGCTGGCGTTCTCGGCCACCGTCTCCACCGCCGCCTTGGTCACGCCCTCGGCGGTCAAAGCTTCCGTGTCGCGGCCCACGATGCGGCTCACAGCCTTCCGGGCGGCGGGCAGGTCGTCTTTTACCAGTTCCCGGTAGACATTCATGCTCTCCTGCATCAGCCCCTTCGCGGCCAGCGCCTGCCCGCACCAGAACATCTGGACGGCCAGCCCCAGCAGCGGGTGAAGCATCGCCGCGCCCCAGCAGACAAGGCCCGTGAGCAGCAGCGTCCCCACCGGCAGGCAGAACGCCAGCACCGCGCCGCCCAGCAGCTCGCCCTGAGGCGTTTTGGGCAGGCGGGAGCGGAGGAATTTTTCCAGCCGGGAGATGGCTTTGCCCATGTACACCACCGGGTGGGGCAGCCATGCCGGGTCGCCGAAAATGGCGTCCAGCACGAAGCCTCCCAGCACAGCCCAGGCGGTCATCATACGCCGGCCTCCGCGTCTTTCGTGTACTGCACGGTCTTCACGAGGCGGAGCTGGCGCTTCTCGGCCCAGTCGGCGGCATCCAGCACATAGCCGCCCGCGTTGGGGCCGCACCACGCATAATAATCGCGCCTGGGCAGGGCGTACCGCTCCATAGCCGCCATCTGGGTGCCGCCGTGGGCCAGGATGACCAGCAGCTCTTCGCCGTCGGCCAGCGCCTTGTCCACCAGAGCAGAGAAGGCATTGCAGATGCGGTTCGAGAAGTCGTCCTTCCGCTCACCGTCGGGGCATTTGCTCTCGCAGTTGGCCTGCACCCACGCCTGATAATCGGCGTCGTGCTCCATCTCGACGTAGTTTTTGCCCTCGAAGCTGCCGAAGCACATCTCCTGCAGGTCCTTCACGACCACAAGCTCTGCCTCCGGGAAGAGCACCCGGGCCGTCTGGGCCGTCCGCTGCAGCGGGGTGATATAGACCACCTTCGGGTCGATGTCGGCCCGGCGCAGCTGGCTCAGGCCCTCCGCCGAGAGCGGGATGTCGCGCTGGCCCTGATAGCGCTTCTGGGCGTTGTATTCGGTCAGGCCGTGACGCAGCAGATAGATCAACATTGAGGTAATTCTCCTTTCAATACCGTCGGGATGCCGCAGAACATCTGCACCACGCAGTCGGCGCGCTCTGCCAGCAGGCAGGCCAGCCGTCCGGCGGCCTCCCGCCCGGCGCGCTCCTCAGCATCCATCGGGACAACACCGCCGCCGACCTCGGTGGCGATGACAATATCATATTCCGCCAGCTCCCGGGCCAGCGTTTCGAGCTGTTCCGGGGTCTGAGTCTCGGCGGCGGCGTCCTGCACATCGGCGATGACGCTGCCCCGGAAGTTCCGCGCAAAGGTGCGCTTGCCGCTGTAGAGCGGCCCTGTGATGAACATCATTTACAGCACTCCTCCCCACTGGCTGACGGCCAGCGCCGCCAGCATCCACAGCTCGGCCCGCTGTAAAAACCACCCGGCCAGGTCGCCGGTGATGCCGCCAAACTGCTTTTTTGCCACGAAATAATAGCGCCACAGCGCCAGAAGCGCCGCCGCCGCCAGCCCGCCGCCGCCCAGCGCCGTCAGCGCCAGGATGAGCAGAGCCGACAGGCCGCAGAGGAAGCGGCAGACGGTCTGCTTGTCGGCCGCTGTGGCAAAAGTATGGGCGAGGCCGGTGTCTTTCGCCAGCGGGAACGCCGCCACGGCAAAGCCCGACAGCGCCCGCTCCAGCACCAGCGCCAGCGTCCAGCACAGGCCCGCCCGGGGTGTGAACCGCACACTGCCGCAGAGTCCGAAGTAGGCCACAAAGTAGCAGCACAGCCGGATGACAGCGAAGGCCCCACAGTGGGAGTCTTTCAGGATTTCAAGCTTTTTTTCGCGGTCGCCGTAGCTCGAGAGGGCGTCCGAAGTGTCGGCGTAGCCGTCGAGATGGATGCCGCCGGTGACGGCCACCGGCACGAGGCAGAACGCCGCCGCCCGGGCCAGCCCCGGCAGGGGCAGGACGCCGCAGAGGCACCACAGCACGCCGCACACCAGCCCGATGAGGGGGAAGGCGCACATGGCGTACCGCATATTTTTTTCGTTCCACTCGAACTGCGGCATCGGCAGGGCCGAAAACATCGCAAAGGCCACCGCGATGGTCTGCAAAACAGTCACAGCTTTTCTCCTCCTTTGTAGTACACCGGCAGGCCGCAGACCACCCGGCAGACGTTGTCCGCCCGGGCGGCGAAGGCGTTGTTCACCTGCGCCAGCGCCAGCAGATACTGGTCGGTGTCGCCTGCGTAGTCGGCACCGCCGCTAAACACCTCGTTCGATACGACGATAAGGTTATCACACCCGGCGGCGAGGCGTTCCAGCCCGGTCAAAACGGCCTCGGCGGTGTGCTTTCCTGCCCCGCCGGGGCTGTAAAGCTCGTTGGCGACGAGGTTGCCGAGGTCTTCCAGCAGGACGGTCCCCCGGCCGGGCAGAGCCAGACGGTCGAGGTGGAGCGGGCATTCCAGCGTTTCGAACTGCTTTTGCGCCCGCATTTTCCGGTGCTTTTCCACCCGGGCGGCGCACTCGGCATCCCAGACCTGCATAGTGGCGAGGTAATAGCGGGGCAGGCCGGTCTTGAGCACAAGGCTCTCGGCGTAGGCGCTCTTACCGCTGGCCGCGCCGCCGAGCACCAGCGTCAGCATCCCGCACCCCCCTGCGGCGTGTAGGCTTCGATGCCGCCCTCTTCAAAGGAATAACAGCCATCGTAGACGGCCAGCGCCATGTCCCACAGCGGGATGGCGGCCACCGCGCCGGTGCCTTCGCCCAGATGCAGGCCCGCCGTGATGAGGGCTTTTTTGTTCAGAGCGTCCAGCACCAGTTTTGCGGCCGGTTCAGTGGAGCAGTGGCTTGCAAAAACAGCCTTGGCCGCTGCCGGGCAGAGCCGGACAGCGCAGAGCGCCGCCACACAGCTGATGAAGCCGTCGGCCAGCACCGGCACACCTTCCAGCGCCCCGCCGAGGAAGACGCCGCAGAGTCCGGCAATATCGAAACCGCCCAGCTTCGCCAGCACGTCCAGTGCATCGGCAGAGTCGGGCTGATTTTTTGCGATGCCGCGATGGATGGCGTCGATCTTCCGGGCAAGTCCATCGTCCGAAAGGCCCGCGCCCCGGCCCGTCATCACTTCGACGGGCTGGCCCAGCAGCACAGCGGCCACGGCGCTGGACGTCGTGGTGTTTCCGATGCCCATCTCACCGGTGGCCAGCAGGCCGACGCCCTCCTTCTTCTGCTCCTGCACCAGCCGGATTCCCCTGCCGATGGCTTCCACGGCCTGCTCCCGGCTCATGGCCGGGCCGAGGGTGAAGTCCGCTGTGCCGGGGGCGATGCGGCAGTCGAGGACGCCCGGGACCGGTTCGCCCGCGATGCCCATATCCACCGGCACCACCTCGCACCGGGCGGTCTGTGCCATCCGGCAGACGCTGGTGCGGCGGGCGGCGAGGTTCTCAGCCACGGCGCGGGTCACGCTGCTGTCGGTCTGGCTGACGCCCTGGGCCACCACACCGTTATCGGCGCAGAGCACCAGCACCGCCCGGCGGGAAATGTCCAGCTTTGCGCTGCCGGTGAGGGCGGCGGCGTCCTCGATGGTCGTTTCCAATCCGCCCAGCCCGCCCAGCGGCTTTGCAAGGCTGGCCCAGTGGGCGTGCGCCGCCGCCCGGGCGGCTTTGTCCGGCGGCGTGATGGCCGCACAGAGGGCGGCGAGTTCTGTCTCAGTCATGGTCTCTCCTGTAATTTTCAGCCGCGGCGGCAAAGCGCTGCGGCAGGGGCGTACCCGCCCAGTACAAATGCGGGAAGCCCGCATAGAAATGCTCGTCTATAAATCCGCACCGCCACTCTGCGCCGCCCACCGGCTTTTTTGCTGCGAGGGCCGTGCCATTGGCGGTGGAATCCCAGTGGTGGAATTCGTGGATGGGAAAGCTCTCCCCGGCCCGGAAGAGCATACTGTCCGAGTCTGCGCTCAGCGCGGCATAGCCGAAGCGGACGAGACGTCCGGCATCTTTTGCTTCGCCCGGCAGAACGCCCACCATCGGCCAGCTCTGCCCCTCGGCGTCCGTGAGGCTCTGCCCCAGATAGAGGAAGCCTCCGCACTCGGCCGCCGTGGGCAGACCGGACTCGATTTTTTGCTTTATCTCGCGCAGAAGCGAGGTATTTTCACTCAACTCTTTTGCGTGAAGTTCCGGGTAGCCGCCGGGCAGATACAGCCCGCCGATGTTTTCCGGAAGGGCCGTGTCGCGGAGGGGGCTGAAAAAGACCACCTCTGCCCCGGCGTCCCGGAAGGCTTCCAGCGTCTCGGCGTAGGTAAAGCAGAACGCCTCGTCCTGCGCCACGGCGATGCGGACGCGGGCCGGAGGCGTCTCCGGCTGCACCGGCAGGACGGGCGGCTCCTTTTCGCAGAGGGCCAGCAGGCGGGGCCAGTCGATGTGCTCCTCCACCGCGTCGGCCAGAACGGCCAGCTTCTGCTGTAAATTTTCCACTTCCGCCGCCGTGTAGAGGCCCAGATGGCGGGAACCGATGACGGCCTCCGGGAGTTTCGGCAGAAAGCCCAGCACCGGCAGGCCCGTCTCTTCTTCCAGCATCGGGGCCAGCAGAGCGTGCATCCGGGCCGTGCAGTTGTTCAGCAGGATGCCTGCGATGTGACTGGGGGTGCGGAAGCTGTCGAGCCCCTTCAACTCTGCGGCCAGCGTCAGGCTCTGACCTTTCGGCTCCACCACCAGCAGCACCGGCAGGCCCAGCGTGTCGGCCAGATGCCACGCACTGGCCCTGTCGCTGACGCCCCCGAGGCCGTCGTAAAAGCCCATGGCCCCCTCGCACACCGCCGCACCGTGTCCGGCGGCACCCTTCGCGTAGAGGGTGCGCACCGTCTCGGGCGCAGAAAAAAAGAGGTCGAGGTTGCGGCTCTCCACCCCCAGCACGGCCCGGTGGAACATGGGGTCGATGTAGTCCGGCCCGCTCTTGAAGGCGCAGGGCGCACAGCCCCGCCGCTTCAGCGCCATAAGCAGGGCGCAGGTCATGGTGGTCTTGCCGCTGCCCGAGCGGGGTGCCGCCAGCAGAAACTGTATCATGTCATTCTCCTGTGATGAGGTAGATGGGGTTCTGGGCCATCATGAGGTGCAGTCCGCCCACGGCCCTGGCCCGGCTGACGGCGATCTGGCTCACCTGCACGGTCCGGCCTTTGGCCGTCAGCGCGGCCACCGCCGCCGAAAGGCTCTCAAGGGCGATGGCCGACACGCAGATGCGGGCGTCGGGGTTCTTATCCAGCGCGGCGTCCACGATGGCGGCAAGGCTACCCTTGCTGCCGCCGATGAAAACAGCGTCCGGCGCGGGCAGGTCCGAAAGCGCGGCGGGGGCAAGCCCCTCCACGAGGACGAGGTTCCGGGTCCTGAATTTTTCGCGGTTGGCTTTGATGAGCGCACAGCCCTCCGGCCTGCACTCCACTGCGTAGACCCGGCCCCGGGGCGCGGCCAATGCCAGCTCCACGCTGACGCTGCCCGTCCCGGCCCCCACGTCCCACAGGATGTCTTCCGGGCGGACGGCCAGCTTCGCCAGCACAGCGGCCCGGACTTCCTGCTTGGTCATGGGGACGTCGCCCCGCTCGAAGGCTTCGTCCGGCAGGCCCGGAGCGCGGCGGGGCAGCACCTCCGCCGCCTCCACGAGAAGGACGCTCAGGCTGTTGAAGCGGCCTGCGGCCAGCTCTTTGACGCTGCCGCGGAAGATTTTCTCTTCCGGCGTGCCGAGGCACTGGCCCACAACAGCCTGCACGTCCCCGAAGCCCTCTGCCGCCAGCTGGGCGCAGAGGGTGGCGGGGTCTTCGCTGCCGCCGGTGAGGAAGAAGGTGGGTCTGCCCTGCATACACTCGGCCACCGGGTCACAGGTGCGGCCATGGGCCGAAACAAGGTTCCACCCCTGCCACGGACGGCCCAGCGCCGCCGCCAGCAGCTGGATACTGGAAAGGCCGGGCAGCACCCGGGCGCGGACGCCGAGGTTCTCCAGCTTTTCCATCATGGAGGACGCGCCGGAGTAAAAGCCGGTGTCGCCGCTGTAGACCAGCACGGCGTTCTCTGCGCCGGAAGTCTGCAGCAGCTCTGCCACCTCGTCGGGGCGGTAGGCGGCGGCTCGGTTTTCGGTGCAGCCGGCAGGCAGAACTGCCAGCAGACGCCGTGCGCCCAGGATGAGGTCGGCCTGCCGCAGTGCGGCCAGGCCCTGAAGGGTCAGGTTCTCCGGCTGGCCGGAGCCCATGCCGATGAGTGTCACGTTCATCTTATCATCTCCTTGCAGCGTTTCAGCACCTCGGAAGCCGTCTCGCCCTGCTCGGGCGGGCGGCGGATGACCACCAGCTGCGCCCCGGCGGCAGAGGCGGCGGCGGCTTTTTCGTCGAAGCCTCCGGCTGCGCCGCCGTCCTTTGTGACGAGCCAGCGGATATGGAACTGCTCCATCATGGCCTGATTGAGGGCAAAGCTGAAGGGGCCCTGCATGGCGATGATGTTGCGGTGGGGGATGTTCGCCGCCTCACAGGCCGCGATGCTTTCCAGCGTGGGCAGGACACGGGGGTAGAGCCGCTCGGGCGGGATGGCCGCAAACTGTGCCAGCTCCTTGGCCCCGGTGGCCAATAGAAGGTTGCCCTCTTTTGCGGCCAGCGCCCCGGCTGCCTGCTTTGCGCTCTCAAAGACGAGACAGTTTTCCGGCAGCGGACTGGCCGGGCGCAGCAGGCGGAGGTATCCTACCCCGGCCTTCTCTGCCGCTGCTTTGATGTTTTTGGTCGCCTCCACTGCGTAGGGGTGGGTGGCGTCGATGCAGAGGGCGGCATCCCCCAAGAGCGCGGCCATCTCATCGGGCAGGAGCCGCCCGCACCGGACGGTGACGCCGGGGGTGCTCCCCTGCTCTTCCTGTCCCAGCGGGGTGGCCACGCTGACGGTGACTTCGATGCCCAGCGCCGCCAGCTGGCGGGAAAGCTCCCGCCCCTCGGTGGTACCGCTGAAAACGACGACGTTCATCGGCGGTACCCCCGCGGCGTGACCATCCGCCCGCTCAGCGCGCGGGTGGCGGCGCTGCCCACAAAGACGGTGGTGAACATATCCACCTCGGTGTCCCGGAGCTGGCTGAGAGGCAGGATGTGCTTTTCCTGCCCTTCCCGGCCAATGTTCCGCACAGAACCGCAGAGGGTGTCCGGGGCTTTGCCGTTCGCCAGCAGGACGTCCACGGCCCGGCGCAGATAGTCCGGGCGGCCCTTGGACGAAGGATTGTACAGCGCCAGTGCGAAATCGCCCTGGGCGGCGCAGACCAGCCGCTTTTCGATGACCTCCCACGGCGTGAGACGGTCCGACAGCGAGATGACGCAGAAATCGTGGGCCAGCGGCGCACCCAGCACCGCGCCGCCGCTGAGGGCGGCGGTCAGGCCGGGGACGACCTCCACATTGACATCCGGGTACTCTTCGGCCAGCTCCAGCAGCGGGCTGGCCATGCCGTAGACCCCGGCGTCGCCGGAGCAGACCAGCGCCACGTCCCGACCCGCCCGGGCGGTGTCCAGCGCCCAGCGGCAGCGGTCGATCTCCCGGGTCATGCCGGTGGTGTAGCACTCTTTTTCCGGGTAGAGGGGGCGCACAAGGTCGATGTAGACCGTATAGCCGCACAACACCTCGGCCTGCTGCAAGGCGCTCTGCGCCTGCACGGTCAGAAACTGTCCGCCGCCGGGGCCAAGCCCCACGACGAACACGGTCTTTTTACTCTCACTCATTGCTCTGTCCTCCAATCGGGTGCAAAGGGGCGGACGGCCAGCGCCAGCGTCACGCCGCCGCCTGCCGTTTTGGGCAGAAGGAGCATCCCGCCCGAGGCTTTTACCGCCGAGCGCTCACAGACGTTGTCCACGCCGGTGACACTTGCCACAAAGGCCGACGGGGTGAACTGTCCCGGCACGGCCCGCAGTTCGTCGGCCGGATAGAACGTGATGGGCCAGCCGTGGGCTTTGCAGAACGCTGCAAGCCCCGGTTCATCTTTTTTCAGGTCGATGCTGGCAGCTGCGCAGACCGCCGCCGGGCTAAGACCGGACGCGGCACAGAACGCTGCAAAGGCTTCTTCCAGCTGCTGGGCCGTCGTGCCGCGGCGGCACCCCACCCCCAGAACCCCGATGCGGGGTACGAGGTGGAGCGCCTCGCCCTGCGGCGTGAGGGTCAGGGCGAAGTCGGCGGCTTCGGGTGCGTCAGTTTTTTCCACGCCGGCGGGGGCCTCCCCCGCCACCGGCCACGGCGACCAGTACCGGACCGTCTGCCCGGCCAGCAGGGTGCCGCTGACGCGCTTGATGCGCTCCGGTTCAAGGACAGCGCAGTTCTGGGCCTTGGCCCAGAGGTCCACGGCGAAGAGGCCGTTGACGTCGGTGGCCGTCGTGATGACCGGCACCGCGCCGCACGCTTTTGCCAGCGCCCGGGCCAGCGCGTTGGCACCGCCCAGATGGCCCGACAGGAGCGGCACGGCGAAGTTCCCGCCCTCGTCCACGACCACCACCGCCGGGTCGGCGGCCTTGCTCCTGCAGTGGGGCGCGATGGCCCGCACCGCGATGCCCACAGCTCCCACAAAAATCAGGGCCTCGTCCTGTGCAAAATGCTCCGCCGTCCAGCCTTTCAGGGTCACGTCTCCGCCGCAGCGGCTCACGCTGCCGGGCAGAGCTTCCGCCAGCCGATGGGCCAACGCCTCGCCCTTTGCCGTAAAGGCCAGATATGCCCGGCTCACTGCCCGGCCTCCGTCCCCTGCCGGAACTCGGTGGTAAAGGCGGGGTCATAGAGCTTGCTGCGCTCGTAGTTTTCGCCCAGAAAGTCGCCTACGACGATGAGGGCGGTCTTTGTGATGCCGTTTTTGCGGGTCTCCTCGGCCAGTGTGGAGACGGTGCAGCGCACCACCTTCTGCTCGGGCCAGGTGGCCTTATAGACCACAGCGGCAGGGGTGCCGGGGCGGTAGCCGCCGCTCTCGAGAAGGGCCTGCTGGACTTTGTCCACCAGCCCGATGGAGAGGAAGATGACCATGGTAGCCCCGTGAGCGGCCAGCTTTTCCAGCTGTTCGGCCTCAGGGACAGGAGTGCGGCCCTCCATCCGGGTGATGATGACGGTCTGGCTGACGTTGGGCAGGGTGTACTCGGCACAGAGCGCCGCCGCCGCGCCGCAGAAGCTGGACACGCCCGGGGTGTCGTCATAAGGGATGCCGTCGGCGTCCAGCGCGTCCATCTGCTCCCGGATGGCCCCGTAGAGGCAGGGGTCGCCGGTGTGGAGGCGGACCGTGGTGCCGCCGGCCTTTTCGGTGGCACGGATGGTGTCCAGCACCTGTTCCAGCGTCATCTCGGCGCTGTTATAGATGGCACAGCCGGGCTTCGCCAGCCCCAGCAGGGCCGGGTTGACGAGACTGCCCGCGTAGATGATGCAGTCGGCATCGGCCAGCAGGGCCGCGCCCCGCCGGGTGATGAGGTCGGGCGCGCCCGGCCCGGCTCCTACAAAATGGACCATATCTTACCCCTCCTTCACCAAAATCGTTGCGAAATAGCCCGCCGGCCGGGCCGGGTCATAATCGGCCAGGTCGGGCCAGACCTCCTCGTTCGGCAGGCCGCAGTTACAGACCATCGTGCTCCGGCTCAGAAGCCCGGCGTCGGCCAGCGCGGCCAGCGTCTCGGGCAGCTGACGGCCCGATTTCATCAGCACTTTCGCGCCCGGTGCGGCCAGCACCTCAGCGGCGCATCGCCCCGGGGCGATGGTCAGCGGCTGCTCCATGCCGCCCGTCAGGGACTGGCCCAGCCGGGCCGCAGCGGCGCAGAAGCTCGTCACGCCGGGGAGCATCACGGTCTTGCAGCCCTCGGCCTCCAAGATCTCCTGCAGGTAGCCGAAGGTGGCGTAAACGGACACGTCGCCGAGGTTGAGCATGGCGACATCCTGCCCGGCGTCGAGATATTCTTTCACGGCCCGGGCCGCCTCGATGTGGGCGGCTTTCTGCACCGCCGGGTCAAGGCTCATGGCGAAGCGCAGCGGCAGGATGGTCTTGCCGCTCAGCTCCACCGCACCTTTTGCGATGTCCAGCGCCAGCATCCCGCCCTTCGGGGTCTGGGGCGCAGCGATGACCGGACATTTTTCGAGGCGGCGGACAGCCTGCAGGGTCATGAGCTCCGGGTCGCCCGGGCCGACGCTGACGCCGTAAAAAATGCCTATCCGTTTTTCCATTCGTCCAGCAGCTCCTTTGCAGTTCTGGTCTGGCCCAGCGGGCCGTATTGGTTCGAGAAGAGTACCGCGCCCACCCGGAACGCCCCGGCGGCGCGGCGGTCGAGGTGGAGCTGGATGGCGTCCAGCAGGCTGGACAGCACCGGCTCTCTCATCTCTGCTTTGTCTAAGATCTCCATGCAGGCGTCAGTGGTAGCCGCGTTCATCAGGGCCGCGCAGACGTCCCGGGATGCGCCGCAGAGGGCGGCGTGGGCGCAGAGCAGCTCGGTGCGGCAGTCGGCTGTGCGGGAGTGGGTGTTCATGACGCCGCCCGCCAGTTTGACCAGCTTGCCGATGTGGCCCACCAGCACCACCTCTTCGAAGTGGGATGCCGCCGCCATATCCATCGTATCCCCGATGAAGTTCGAGGTCTTGACCACCGGGATATTCTTTAGGGCGGGCATCTTCTCGTGGAGATAGTCGAGGCCGTAGTTGCCCGGGGCGAGGATGAGCCGCCGGGGGCTTCCGGCCCGAAGCGCCGCCTGCCCCATTTCCAGCTGGATGGTGTCGAGGATGGCCTGCTGGCTCATGGGCTCGACGATGCCGCTGGTGCCGAGGACGCTGAGGCCCCCTTCCACGCCCATATGGGGGTTGAAGGTGCGCTTCGCCGTTTCGGCCCCGCCCTCGATGGAGATGGTGACGTCAAAGCCGCCCGCGTACCCGGCAGATTCGGCCTCTTTTTCCAGCGCTTCCTTTATCATGGCCCGGGGGACGTGGTTGATGGCAGCTTCGCCCACGGGCTGGTCGAGACCGGGCTTTGTTACCCGGCCCACGCCCTCACCGCCGTGGATGCGCACCTCGCCGGCCAGCTCGGGCCGGAGGGCGACACTGGCGATGACCGGCAGACCGGTGGTCACGTCCACATCGTCGCCGCCGTCCTTCCGAATGGCGCACTCGGCCCCCTCGCCGGACAGGCGGCAGAAGATAGGCTCCACCTCCACCACGATGCCCTTCGGGGTGCGGAGGGCCACCGTCTCGGGGGTGCGGCCGGTGAGCAGCAACCGTGCCGCGCCCGCCGCGCCCAGCGCCGCACAGGTGCCGGTGGTATAGCCGCAGCGCAGGAGCTTCTGGCCGCTGCGGACGTAGTGCTCAAAGAGCGGGCGCTTTTCCTCCGGCGCTTTTTCTTCGCCGTAGAGGAATGCGTACTGCTCATCGGTCAGAGCATAAATTTTGCAGATGTTTTCCCGGGCAAAGGCCTTTTCCGGCGTCATGACGTCCGAGACGCCCGCCGCCGAGACGCAGACGACCTTGTCGGAAACTTTCTGCGCCAGCTCCAGCTCGTGGAGGCTCAGGATGACGGCCATCTTCTTGTCGCGGGCGAGGCTTTTCAGGATGGCCAGCAATTCGGCCTTGCCCTTGATGTCGAGGAAAGACGTAGGCTCGTCCAATAATATCAGCTCCGGCTGCTGGCAGATGGCCCGAGCCAGCAGGACGCGCTGGCGCTGGCCGTCGCTGATGCGGTTGAAGTCCCGGCCCGCCAGCGCCTCGGCCCCCACGAGGGCCAGCGCGGCATGGACCTGGCGCTTATCTTCTGCCGAGAGGACACCCAGCCGCCCCGTGTAGGGGTAGCGCCCGGCGGACGCCATCTCGAAGCAGGTGGTCAGCTCGGTGCGGCGGGTGTGAGGCACCATCAGAGCCATTTTGCGGGCGCGCTCCGGGCCGGAGTAGTCCGCGAGATCTTTGCCGTCCAGCAGCACAGCGCCCCCCTGGGGGGCCAGCTGCGCTGCCAGCGTCTTGAGCAGGGTGGATTTTCCCGCGCCGTTGGGGCCGATGAGGGTGAGGATGGTCCCCTTCCCGACGCCGAGTCCGATGTGCTCCATCAAGGGCGTTTTGCCGTAGCCGATGGCAAGGTCCTCGGCGCGGCAGTAGAATTTCAGATCGCTCATTCCCGGCCCTCCTGTGTCTGGCGGCGCACCAGCAGCCAGATGACCACCGGCGCACCGAAAACCGCCGTCACCGAGCTGATGGACAGCTCAGTGGGCGCGAACAGGCTGCGGGCGATGAGGTCGCAGAGCAGGCAGAACGCTGCCCCGCCCAGACAGCAGCCCGGCAGGACATAAAGGGGCTTTGCGCTGCCCAGCAGGTTCTTGACCAGATGCGGCACCGCGATGCCCACAAAGGAGATGGGGCCTGCAAAGGCCGTCACGCAGGCGGAAAGCAGGCTGGAAAGCAGCACGAGGGCCGTCGAGAAGGCCCGCACCGGTACGCCGACGCTCCTGGCGTAGCTCTCGCCCATCTGGTAGGCCGCCATGGGCTTCGAGAGCAGGAACGCCGCCGCCAGCGCGGGCAGCACCACGCAGGCCGCTGCGCCCACGTTGGCCCAGGTCATGCCGGAAAAGCTGCCCATCGACCAGTTGTGGAGATTGACGATGTTGGAGTCCTGAGCAAAGGTCACCACGATGTCGGTGACAGCCGAACAGATATAACCGATCATGATGCCGCAGATGACGAGGATGCTCATCCGCGGCACCCGCCGGGCCACCACCAGCACGAAGGCCATCGCCGCCATCGAGCCTGCAAAGGCGGCGATGATGAGGGTGGCCGAGCCAGTGAGCAGCCCCTGCTGTAAAAACACCACCATCGTCAGGGCCACCGCCAGCTTTGCGCCGCTGGACACGCCCATCACGAAGGGGCCGGCAATGGGGTTGGCGAAGAAGGTCTGCAGGAGGTAGCCTGCAGCCGAGAGGGCCGCGCCCAGCAGCACGACCATGACCGCCCGGGGCAGACGAAGCTGGAGCACGATGCCCACGGCCAGCGCATCTTCGCCCCGGCCCAGCAGAGCCGCCGCCACCGCGCCGGGCGTCAGGGACACACTGCCCCAGAACAGGTTGAGTGCAAACAGCACCGCGACCCCCGCCGTGAGGGCGAGATACGCGAGGCTGAGGCGGCGGGTGGTGGTCATGACAAAGCTCCTTTTATACGATGCGCTGTAAGAAACGGAGGGACGCCGGGTCGGGCGAGCCCTCGGTGAAGACGAGGTTCATATCCGAGATGAGGTCGGCCAGCTCCATGCTCTGCTGGAAGAGGCTCTGGGCCGTACACCAGCAGTCGCCGGACTGGACGGCCTTGAAATCTGCCAGCATCGGACATTTTTCGATGAGCTGGTCACGGGTCTCCATCACGCCCTCGATGGTGCTGTTGTAGATGAGGACGTCGGCGTCCCTGGCCCGGGCGTAGAACGTCTCCAGCGGCAGTTTGATGGTTGACTGGGCCGACGTCTCCCCCTCGAGGTCGTCGAAGATGTAGACGCCGCCGGCCATCTCCACCATCTGGGCCACATAGTCGCTGGTGCGGCGGACGGTGATGAGGTTGTTGGTGGTGATGGAGAAGAAGGCCGCGGTCTTGCCCGTGTTCTCCTGCTCGAGGATAGGGGCCACCTGCTCGACCTTCTGGCGGAAGACCTCTTCCGCCATCTCAGTCTTATTCAGCAGGATGCCGTAGAGCTTGAGCCACTCCATCCGGGCCAGCGGGCCGCTCTCATAGCTCGAGCGCTCCACGAGGACCGGCACGCCGAACTTTTCCAGCTGCTCCTTGACCTCGGGGTCGTGGAGCACCATGGTGTTCTCGATGGCGAGGGTGCAGCCGGCGGCAAGGATGCGCTCATAGTCCGGGGCGCTGTACTTGCCCGCGTAGGCGATGCGGCCCTCCTGCATGGCCTGTCTGGCCTCTTCCACATACCAGCCCTCGGCCTTCGTGCCGGAGAGGGCGATGCTGTCCAGGGCGTCCAGATGGACGAAGAGGTCCATCACCGAAGTGGAGACGAGATAAATATGATCCAGCGGCTGGCGCAGCAGAACGACATCTTCGGGCAGGTCGTCCACCTCGGCGGCCCCCTCGGGGACGACGAGGAACCGCCCGGCGTCCGGGATGTCGATCATCACATAGCCGCCCTCATAGCAGTCGGCGGAAAACTGGGCGGCATAGTCCAGCGGATAGCTGTGGTCGAACACGAGGGATGCTGTATTGGCCGGGGCGGTCTTGTGCTGCCCGCAGCCCGCAAGGGTGAGGGCAGCGGCAGGCAGGGCTTTCAGGAAATTGCGGCGTTTCATGGGGTCAAACCTCTCAGTCTGCTTCGCAGACAGCTCCCCTACCGAGGGGAGCCTCTGGCGAAGAGGGTAACTTTTCAATTTTGCCAAGGCCTCTCCTCGATAGGAGAGGTGGCATCGCGGAGCGATGACGGAGAGGTTTAATTCAGCGTAAAGGTCAGCGTATACTCGATCTCATGCGGGGTGCTCATGGCGACGGTATCGCCCACCACATCCAGCGGGGTGTCGAGAGCCGCGACGGGGATCTCGAAGGTAGAGTTGCCCTCGGTGTTGGTGGGCAGATACTTCTCGCCGTCCACCAGCATATAGTCGTAGTTGGGGCTGGACCAGACGATGGTGGCGGTCATCCTGCCATCGGCCACGGTCAGGGCCGCAGGGCTTTCCACGGTGGCACGGCCGGAGCCGCCCTCGAGGGTCACGTCACAGGTGTAGGTGCCGTCGGCAGGTGCTTCCGCCGCAGCAGGCTGGGCGTTGGCGACACGGACGGTATGGTCGTACCACTTGCCCTTGGCGCCGAGGATGGCCAGCTGGAAGTCCTCGTCCAGAGCCTCCACCGGGATGTCGAAGCCGTACACCTCATCCGAAGTGCCGTCGCTGTAGGTGACGGTGTCGGTGGTGGGCTGGAGCCAGTCGCCCTCGTGGGCCTCGGCGTCAGCGGCCATGCCGACGTAGAGGTTGACGATCTTCTTGGAGACGAGGCTGACGTGGAAGGTCATCTGACCGTCCTTCACGGTCAGGGTCCCCTTGCCGTCGTTGGCCTCGTTGGCATGGAACATGGAGCTGTCGGTGTCAAAGTCGGCGGTGTAGACGCCGTCGGGCAGAGCAGCCTCTGCTGTCGGTTCGGAAGCTGCCTCACTCACGGCGGAGGAAGCCGCAGCCTCGGAGGAAGCGGCAGAGCTGGCCGGGGTGCCGGATGCGCCGCAGCCGGTGAGCGAACCAGCCAGCACAGCGCCGGCCAGCAGAAGAGCGAATTTATAGTTCAGTTTCATGATGATATACCTCGAAGTATCTATTTTACAGAAAAGATTATAACACGCAATGGCCCGAATTCAAAGCAGACGGAAAAAGAAATTGCCCGAAAAGGCACTCCTTTCCGGGCAATCATAAACTTATGCTCAGCCGTTCAGGGAATCGACAGCGGCCTTGGTGTGTGCGACGTAGAGCTGCTGGATGTCAGCGACCTCGCCCAGACCGGCGATCTGGCAATCGACAGAATCGAATTCGCCGGAGGCCTCGAACTGGCTCTTCCAGGAATCCTCGTCGTCGCCAGCCATATCGTTGTTGGCGTGGTCACCTGCAACGACCATCAGGGGACGCAGGACGACCTTGGTGTAACCGGCGGCCTTGACAGCCTCGATGACATTCTCGCAGGCAGTCTCCTCAGGCTCGCCCTCGACGGTGCCGATGAAGACATTCTTGTAGCCCAGAGCGTTCATCTGAGACTGCATCTGGGTGTAGCTCACCTTTGCGGTGTGAGAGGTGCCGTGGCCCATGAAGACGAAAGCGGTGCCGTCCTCAGCAGCGGCGTCCAGACTGTCGAAACCGGCGGTCTTAACGGCCTCGGCGGTGATGGCCTTGGCGACAGCTTCCTTGTCGGCGTTGATGACGGTGGCATCGCTGCCCACCTCGCCCAGCAGAGGCTCGGCGATGGCGACGGACTCGAACTTATCGCGGTAGCTGTCCACCATCTCCATCATCTCGTCGTACTCAGCGCCATGCATCAGATGGGTGGGCTGGACGACCAGATTCTTCACGCCGTTGGCAACAGCGCGCTCCAGAGCCTGCTCCATGTTGTCGATCTTCTCGCCGTCACGGGCCTGGACATGGTTGATGATGATCTGTGCGGTGAAGGCGCGGCGGACAGACCAGTCGGGGTATGCGGCCTGGATGGCGTCCTCGATGCCCTTGATGTCTGCTGCGCGGCTGTCGTTGAACGAGGTGCCGAAGCTGACGACCAGGATCTCGTTGTCGCCGATGTTGTCCTGGTTGCGGGCGTCGTCCTTGGAGGCGTCGCCGGTGTCGCGGCCAAAGTACTCGGGGCTTGCCTCTTCGCCCTCGACCATCTCCTTCTGAGCGTCGGTCAGAGCGTCCCATGCTGCCTTTGCAGCCTCGCACTGGGCGTCGGTGTTCTCGTTGCGCTCCTGCACATAGATGGCGTCGATGAGGTCTGCCACATTCTTTGCTGCCATTTCATCCGCCTCCTCGCTGCTCACTTCGCTGGCGGCGGCAGAGCTTGCGGCGGTACTGCTGGCGGCAGTGGAAGAAGATGCACCGCAGCCGGTGAGGACACCGGCACACAGGGCCAGTGCGGCGGCAGCGGCGGTGACGCGCTGCCAGTTCTTGTTGGTTGCCTTACGCATTGTTTGAGTCCTTTCTGTTGTGTGGAATGTACTTTTCCGATAGAAAGGGTACGAAACGGGGGGTCAGCTCAAACGAAAAAAGAGCCTTTTCACCGCGCGGAAGGCACAGCAAAAAGACCCTTTGAACTTTTGGGCTTTTTGGTACGACCAATTCCTCGTGATCCGGAGCCGGACGCTCCTGTACCAACAGCGGGCAGGTTTCCTGACTGAAAGCTCACCGCCCGCTGCCGCCTTCCCAGAGGCAAAGCCTCCAGTGACCGGCGCTGAGCGCCAAGGCAGCGGACTCCCTTATCACAGTGACGAGATCGCGCGGGACTCGCACCCGCTTCCCTTTTACCCTCCCGGCCGGGGACGAAGCCCCGGCGGCAGGCACCTGCTGTTTTCTATTCAGACGAGGTGAAGTATATCACACTCCGCCCTAAAATGCAATATCTCAGCCCTCCTGCGGCACGGTCCAGACCATGCCCAGCGCTTCGAGCTTTGCGATGCGCTCCGCCGTCAGCTTTTTCTCGGCACAGGCGTAGTTTTCGCGCATCCGGCGGACCCAGTCGCCGAGGCAGAAGCCGTCTTCGGTCTTATAGTTCACCGGCACCAGCAGGTCGCCGTGGGCGGCGCAGTACTCTTCGGCGCGGCGGAACGCCCCGGCCCACTTGGCCTCCCGGGCGTCCCACTGCATCCCGATGGCGTCCAGCAGAGCGATATGCTCCGGCGTCACCTGAAACGAGCCGGGCCGGGCCTTGCGGGCAGCCCGGAGGTTCGAGATCCAGACGCCCAGACGGAAGCCGTTCTCGTCCACATATCCGGCAGGCACAAGGAGGCTGCCCTTCTTCTCGGCGTAGAGTCTGGCGCTCTGGTAGTTATCCAGCCAGTTCTGCTCCCGCACGCTGCACGCGGGCGGCACCGGGGCACTGAGGCGTCGGCCTTTTTCGCCCTTGAACAGCTCTTTCAGGGCCGCGCGGCGCTTGGCGGAAAGCTTTTTGCCCTCCCGCAGCATCTGCTTCTGACGGGACAGCCAGCTGCCCAGCCAGATGCCGTCCTCCGTCCGGTACTGGGCTGGAACGGCCAGACTGCCGTGCTCCTTTTTGTATTCCACGGCCAGCTCGTAGCGGTGCTGCCACGAGTCGGTCTTTTCCCAGTTCATGCCCAGCTCGTCCAGCAGAGCTTTCCGCTCCAGCGTCACCCGGGCGCTGCTGCGCTCGGGGTTCTGCCATGCGTACCGCTGGCGGGACACCCACTTACCCAGCAGGATGCCGTCTTCGTCGATGTACTCGGTGGGAACGTCGAGGTTCCCGTGGGCGGCGTGGTACTTCACGGCGGCCTCGTAGGCGGTCTGCCACTTGCGGTCGTTCCTGTTTGTCCAGTCCACTCCCAGCGCTTCCAGCTTTTCGATTTGGGCGTCGGTCAGCACACCTTCTTTATAAGCGGCACGCTGACTGCCCAGCCAAACGCCCAGCGCCATGCCGTCCGGCGTGACATACTTGACGGGAATTTCCAGCGTGTGATTTTCCAGATAATACTGGACGGCGGCGGCATAGCTCTTCTCCCAGAGGATGCTGCCGGTGTCCCACACCATGCCCAGTGCCTCGAGGCGCTCGACGCGGTCTGACGGCAGGTTCCCGCCCAGATAGCGCTGGCGGTTATAGACGATCCACTCGCCCAGCGCAAAGCCGTCCTTATCCTTATAATGGACCGGCACCAGCAGGTCGCTGTGGCTGTCGCGGTACCGCCGGGCCGAAGCACAGCCGTTCTCCCACGCCAGCTCGAGCCGCTTTTGCCAGTTCATGCCGATTTTGTCCAGCCGGGCGGCCTGCGCGGCGGTGAGGCGTCCCTTTTTCTTTCCGGCCCGGACAAGGCGCTGGTTTTCCAGCCAGCGGCCCACAGCCACGCCCCCGAAGCTGTAGGAGCGAGGCACGTCCAGCGTCTTTCCCTCTGCCGTCATCTGCTTTGCGGCGGCATAATAGCGCTCCCAGTCGGAGTCCAGCGCGCGGCGGAGCTGCCGGTAAGCCCGGCGGCAGGCAGAAAGGGGCTCTTCCAGCGGGAAGGCTTCTGCCCCCGCCGCGCTGCACTCCTTCCGCAGCTGCTGCACACAGGTCAGCGCCTCAAAGGCCGCGCTCAGCTCTGCCACCGGCACACTGCCGCAGGCCGCAAGGGCGCGGGCCAGCATCTGCCGGTATGCGGCCGGTCCAGCGCTGCGGCGCACCAGCACCACGCCCGAGATCCCGGCCAGAGGAGCCTGCACCGCCGGGCCGTTGGCACAGACCAGCAGCCGGAGGGTGGCCGCTTCATCGGCTGCAAAGCCTTCTGCATCCTTATAAATATGTGTTCCTGCACCAAACAGCTTCTCGGCCTGCTCTGCGGTCTGCGCCGCCGCTGCATCACCCTCGCAGAGGACGAGGCAGCGCCCGGCAGCATCCGGGAGCCACTGCGCCAGCAGCTGTTCCACCGGCGGAAGCTTCTCTACGGCGAGGCTCAGAGCCTGACATTTCTCGGCGTTGGGGTCAGGGCAGCCCGGCAGATGGAGGTTCTTCACCTCAGCACGGAGGCGGGCCATCGCATCTTCCAGCGGCCAGAGCAGGGCCGTATAGGAGGCCGGCATGGGCAGCAGACCCTCGGCCATCGCCCCGCCCAGCGCCAGCGGCTCCACGATGGCGTCGGCCAGCATCTCCTCGGCAGCGCGGCAGCTGTCGCCCGGGGCGTCCGGCTCCCCCAGAGCCAGCAGCTTTGCCCCCGGGCAGAGGCGGAACAGGGGCTGGACGCAGTCGGTCCAGTCCTTTGCGCTCATCTCCCTCCAGCCGTCCAGCACCAGCAGGCCGGGCCGGAACTCAGCCAGCGCCACCCAGCCCAGCGCATTCTGCACGGCCAGCTGCTCGCAGCTCATCAGCCGCACCCGGCCGCCCAGCGTCCGGCCCAGCCGCTTTGTCAGGGCGCGGCGCAGTTCCAGACGGGCAGCGCAGGACACCACCCAGAGCACGCGCATCTCGGGGTGGGCGTCCAGCAGCTCCCACACGATGCAGCCTTTGCCCGTACCCGCCGGACGCACCAGCGCAGCACATTTTTTCTGCTGCAGTCCAGCCTCCGCTGCACGGCAGGCTGTTTTATTTGAATCATCTACCAAAATCGACATATCTTATCCTTTCTGCCCCTTCCGAGGGTTCAGAAATTCGCTTTTTCTGCAAAAAAGAAACGCGCCTGCGCAAAGCTGGCTTTCCTGCCTGCGCTGCGCCCGCGTTTTTCCTGCAAAAATGTTACTTTCATGCTCTATTTTTATCATAAAAGTTTATTTCTTGTCAAGATGATTTGCACAGATTTTTCCAAATAATTTTACATTCCCTTTTTCCGGAAATTCCGGGACCGTTCCCTGCTGCCCGTTGACGGCGGGGACAGTTGGTGGTAGACTTTTTTCATCGGCTCCCCTTTTGGCGGGAGACTCCCCTATTTATGATATGTGAGGTAATCGATATGAACATCATCAGCACCGAAAAAGCTCCCGGCGCCATCGGCCCCTACTCTCAGGGCTACACCGTGGGCGGTCTCGTCTTCACCTCCGGCCAGATCCCGGTAGACCCCGCCACCGGCGCAGTCGCCGAGGGCATCGCCGCACAGGCTGACCAGAGCTGCCGCAATGTGGGCGCTATCCTCGAAGCTGCCGGCGTGGGCTTTGACAAGGTGGTCAAGACCACCTGCTTCCTGGCCGACATCGCCGACTTTGCCGCTTTCAACGAGGTGTACGCCAAGTATTTCACCTCCAAGCCCGCCCGCAGCTGCGTGGCCGTGAAAGACCTGCCCAAGGGCGTGCTCTGCGAGATCGAAGCCATCGCTGAGGCCTAAGCCGCCTTTTCAGCACAAAGAGGGGCCGTCTGCACTCCATTCCGGGTGCGGACGGCCCCTTTTGTCTGCCTTCGATTCCAGTTCTTCATGCTGACTAACTTTCTTAGCCGGAGAAATTGACTTCGTTTTTTGCTTTTGTTACAATAGAATCGAACTGTTGTAAAAGATTTCCGGTCAAATTTGAAAGAGAGGTCCCTGCCCATGTCCAATTCCCGTGTTGAAAGCCACAGCCGCGCCGAATTGCGCAACAAGATCATCAGCGCAGCCACCCTGCTCGAGATCCTGTTGTCCGGCCTCGTCCTCATCGGCCTGCTGCTGTCGATGGTGCCGCTGCTGCAGTGGATGCCCGGCCTGCTGTTCGACGGCAACGACGTCGAGGTGAGCATCTTCTTACAGCGGGCGCTGGACATCGTCATCGGCATCGAGTTTATCAAGATGCTGGCCAAGCACAGCCCCGGTTCCAGCCTCGAAGTGCTGCTCTACGCCATCGCCCGCCACATGGTGGTGGGTCACGAGTCCGCCATGGAGAACCTGCTGAGCGTGAGCGCCATCGCCCTCATCTTCATCGTGCGGAGGTTCTTCTTCGTGCCGGCCTTCGGCGCTCATCTGCCCGACGGCCACCCCGCACCCGACCTTTCCCCCAGCCAGAGCGGCATCCCGTCAGAGGAATTCGCCGCCCGGCTGCGCAAGCATCTGCATCATGACGACACCGACACGGAGCTTGAAGTCGCCATCGAAGACCCCAAGTACGAGGACAACACCGACACGCTGCTGGAAGCAGACCCGAAATGAGCCTGACAACGTAAAATGCCCCGCAGGCAGCTCTCAACGAGCGTCCTGCGGGGCATTTTTTATGCTTAGTTGCTCTTGTGCTTCTGGCCGAAACGGTACTCCTTGCCGTCCCGGATGCGCTGGATGTTGGAACGGTGCATCCAGATGACCATGCCGCCCATGATGGCGGCGCCGACGGTGCAGACCACCACGTCCTGAGTCGGCAGGCCGCGCATGAGGCTGTACACCAGCGTCAGGACCGGGTAGGCCGCGGCCATGGTGATGCTGCCCAGCGACACCATGCCGGTGGGGACCAGGCAGACGAGGAAGATGAGTGCCAGCACCGGCAGCAGCACCGGCTGGACTGCCAGAATGGCACCGGCAGCCACCAACACGCCCTTGCCGCCCTTGAAGCCGAAGTAGATGGGCTTGGAGTGGCCCACCACGGCGAGGATGGCAGCGAGGTAGACGCCCAGATAGGGCGAGACGGCAGCGTCGGCGGGCAGATGGCCGAACAGCCACCGGCCAAGGCAGACGGCCACGACGCCCTTGAGCACATCGCCCACCGCCGTGAGAGCAGCGGCTTTCTTGCCGAAGGTGCGCAGCATGTTGGTCATACCGGCAGCGCCCGAGCCGTGGGTGCGGACGTCGTCATGGTACAGATACTTGCTGACGAGGATGCCGGTGTCCACGCTGCCCAGCAGATAGGCTCCGGCAGCGACCGCCAGCACAATGAGAAATGCGGTCATAGCACCAGTCTCCCTTCCTTATACGTCCTTCGCGCCCACTTCGCCGGAGCCGCGCTCACGCACAACAAGGCGGATGGGAGTGTGCTCCAGACCGAAGTTCTCGCGGATCTGGTTGATGATATACCGCTGATAGCTGAAGTGGAACAGGTGCTTTGCGTTGACGAAGGCCACGAACGTCGGCGGACGGGTGGAAGCCTGGGTCAGGTAGAAGATCTTCAGTCGGCGGCCCTTGTCGCTGGGCGGCTGCATCCGAGCGGTGGCACGGGCCAGCATCTCATTCAGCACACCGGTGGGCACGCGGGCACCGTTCTGGCTGTCCACGTCGCGGATGAGCTGCATCAGCTTGTTGACGTTGTAGCCGGTCTGGGCCGAGATGAAGATGATGGGAGCGTAGCCCATGAAGCTGAAGCACTCGGCATAGCCCCGGCGCTGCAGTTCCATGGTGTTGGTCTCCTTGCCCTCCACGGCGTCCCACTTGTTGACGACGATGATGCAGGCCTTGCCCTGGTCGTGGGCGTAGCCGGCCACCTTGCTGTCCTGCTCGGTGAAGCCGACGGTGGCGTCCACGAGGATGAGGGCCACGCGGCTGCGCTCGACGGCGGCCAGTGCGCGGACGACCATGTAGCGCTCGAGGCCGTCGGTGATGTTGCTGCGCTTGCGCAGACCGGCGGTATCGGTGAAGATGAACTTGCCGTAAGCGTTGTCCACGGGGGTGTCGATGGCGTCGCGGGTAGTGCCGGCCTCGTTGGCCACGATCATGCGGTTCTCACCGAGGATGCGGTTGGTCAGGCTGGACTTGCCCACGTTGGGGCGGCCGATGATGGCGACGGGGATGCGGTCTTCCTCCACGACAGTCTCGCTGAAATCGAGGTGGGCGCAGACAGCGTCCAGCAGGTCGCCGGTGCCGTGGCCGTGGACGGACGAGATGGGCATGACTTCGTCGAAGCCGAGGTTATAGAACTCGTAGAGCTCCATGGGGGTCTCGCCCACATTGTCGCATTTGTTGACGGCGAGGATGATGGGCTTGTGGCTGCGGCGCAGCATATGGGCCACGTCCTCGTCGGCGGCGGTCAGGCCGTTGCGCACGTCCACCACCATGATGATGCAGTCGGCGGTGTCGATGGCGATCTGGGCCTGCTCGCGCATGTGGGCCAGAATGCCCTCGGTGGCCTTGGGCTCGATGCCGCCGGTATCCACCAGCAGGAACTCGTGGCCGCTCCACTCGCAGTTGGCAAAGATGCGGTCGCGGGTGATGCCCGGGGTATCCTCCACGATGGCCAGACGCTGGCCGCAGAGCTTATTGAACAGGGTGGACTTGCCCACGTTGGGGCGGCCCACCACAGCAACGATCGGTTTGCTCATAGGGGGTTCCTCCTTTCACAAAAGGGGTAAAATTACGGTCTTCTCCGGCGGGCGATATGCAGGCCGCTGCGCAGCAGGGCCTTGGCCTCGTCGCCGCCGCTGGTGGGCAGGACTTCCACCTTCACGCCGAGCCGCTGGCCCAGCTGCTCGATGGTCATATCATCGAGGAAGGTGTCCTTCTCCTCCCGCAGCATCACGGCAGGCACGCCCAGGGTACCGCTGGACAGCCGGCCCTCGCACTGGGCGATGATGTCGGTCGCCGTGACGAGGCCCGCCACGCCGACGTTGCCGCCGAAGAAGTTGTTTTTGATGGGATGCACTTTTACTTCTATCATGGGGTACTGGCGGCGCAGCTCGTCCATCATCTCGGTGATAAGGGGCGCGGCCATGGTGCCGGTGACGACATCCATCTTTTTGGTGCCATAGATGCGGTGGGGCTTTTCCAGCTCGGCCAGAAATTCCTCCCGGAAGAGGCTCATCATGCCCACGCCGTTTTCCAGCTGGTCATAGTCCTCATAGAACTCCGGCTCCGGGATGGGGCGGCCGGCCTTGAGGTACCACTCATCGCTGGGGTAGATGATGCGCTTGCCGTGGCGGCGCTTGCACTCGTCGCCGAACTCTTCCATGATGTCGATGACGGCGGCGCTGGTCTCAGCGTCGTAGGGCGTCTGCTTGAAGAGGTTCTGGCGGTAGTCCGTCACGCCGCAGGGGACTGCCGCCACGCTCTGCACCATCGGGGTCAGCTCCAGCAGGTCGGTGAGGGTGCGGCGCAGCTCGTCGCCGTCGTTGATGCCCCGGCAGAGCACCAGCTGGCAGTTGACGGCGATGCCGCCCTCCACCAGGCGGGGTAGGTACTTCAGCACCTCGCCGCCCCGTTTATTCGCCAGCATCCGCACGCGGAGCTGGGGATTGGTGGTGTGGACCGAGATGTTGATGGGCGAGATATGCATCTTGATGATGCGGTCGATCTCGTGGTCCTGCATATTGGTCATGGTGATATAGTTGCCGAACAAAAAGGACAGGCGCTCGTCGTCGTCCTTGAAGTAGAGGCTCTCACGCATTCCTGGGGGCAGCTGGTCGATGAAGCAGAACATGCAGTGGTTGGAGCAGGAGTGCTTCTGGTCGCCCAGATAGGTGGAGAAGTCGCAGCCGAAGGGGCCGCGCTCTTCCCGCCGGACGTCCCACTCCCGGATGCCGTCCGCCACTCTCGCTTTGAGGTGGAAGCTCTTGCTGTCGGTATAAAAATCATAGTCCAGCGTGTCGTTCAGCTCGTTGCCGTCCACGCTCAGCAGCTCGTCGCCGCCAGCGAGGCCGAGGGCTTCCGCCTCGCTGCCCGCGTCCACGCGGTCGATCCTGATGGCCATGCTTTCACCTCACAATTTCGTTTTCAAGACAAAGCAAGAAGGGGAAGGCATTGCGCCCTCCCCTTCTGTACATAACACCAATGTGCCACCAATTCTGCGCAAATTAGCCCTTCTTGATGACTTCCTCGCCCTTGTAGTAACCGCAGTTGCCACATGCCTGGTGGGGGAGCTTCAGAGAGCCGCAGTTGCTGCACTTCACCAGTGCGGGGGCCTCCAGCTTCCAAACATTGCTGCGACGCTTGTCGCGGCGGGCCTTGGAAAGATGTCTCTTAGGTACTGCCATATTTTTGCACCTCCTTGATGGGTTTCTCAGTTCAGCAGTGATTTGAGTATCGCTAGCCTTGCGTCTGCGGGTTCGGCCTCAGCTTCTGCCGGAGGGCAGGTACATTCGGCCATCTTCTTCCCGCACCGGGGACACAAGCCCGGGCAGTCAGCGCTGCAAAGCAGCACCGTCGGTATCTGGAACATGAATTCCTGACAGAGCCATTCGTCCACATCCAAATGTCCTTTTTCGTTGAGGGGCAGGTCGAAATCCGGGTCGTCCAGATCGCGCTCCCTGACCGTCCACTCTGCTTGCACCGTCTCTTCCCGTTCGACGGGGTCGAGGCAACGGGCGCACTCTCCGTGCACCAATGCGTTTGCCCGCAGCGTCATCCGGATCTCCTCGCCATCCGGCACCGCCTCAAAGCGGGCCGTCACAGGCTGCTCGATCCTTGCACCGGCAAAATCCTTTGCAGACAAATCACACTGAAACTCTGCGACGTAAGGCTTCGTGCCGGATACGATAAACTTTCTCAGGTCAAATTGCATAGTACACCTCATAAAAGGCTGCTTTGTTAGTATAGCGCCAACACAGCCCTTTGTCAACACCAAAACAGGCAGAAAACCGAAAAAATTTCAAATTCTCCGGTTTCCTGCCTGTCTGGGATGCTTCAAATCAGAAATTTCAGAGTTATTTTACAGGTACTTCTTCACATCGTGGGGCAGAGCAGCCTCGTCAGCGCTGACAGTGACGGTGACCTTGATGGAGTCGCCGGCGGCAGCAGCGATCTCGTCCAGAACGACGCCCAGACGGTTGATGTCGTGATCCAGCACCTTCAGGATGCCGTCGATGTACAGGTCAGTGATGTCATAATTGCTTGCCAGCAGGCCGGCCACGAAGCCGTACAGCATCTCGCCGCCGGCGATCTTGTACTCGTCCAGGTCGATGAGACGGGCGGCGTTGGGGACCTCATAGGTCAGCTTCATGCCCTTCTCGACGACAACGACGTTGCCCTTGGAGGTCTTGACCGAATCATTGATCATGTCGATCATAGCCTTGGTCTTACCGGAGCCTTTGGTGCCAACAATCAGTTTAATCATAGTTCTGTCCTCCTGTATTTTCCACGCCTCACGGCGGGAGATCGTTTTTTGTTCCGCTTGCTCTTACTTCAGCTTCGCTTCCAGCTCGGCGGTCAGGTTCTCATAACCCGGCTTGCCCAGCAGAGCGAACATGTTCTTCTTATAGCTCTCGACGCCCGGCTGGTTGAAGGGGTTGACGCTCAGCAGGTAGCCGCTGCAGGCACAGGCACGCCAGAAGAAGTAGATGAGGTAGCCCACATTATAAGCGGACAGGTCGTCCACCTCGATGACCACCTCCGGCACGCCGCCGTCGGTGTGGGCGAGGATGGTGCCTTCCATGGCCTTGCGGTTGACCACGCTCATGTTCTGGTCAGCCAGGAAGTTCAGGCCGTCGAAGTTGCCCTCCAGCTTGTCGATGAAGAGGTCCTGTGCGGGCTTCTTGACATCCACGATGGTCTCGAACATGGTGCGGGAGCCTTCCTGGATGAACTGACCCATGGAGTGCAGGTCGGTGGAGAAGATGCAGCTTGCGGGGAACAGACCCTTGTTGTCCTTGCCCTCGCTCTCACCGAACAGCTGCTTGTACCACTCGTTCATGAGGGTGAAGTTCGGCTCATAGCACTCGAGGATCTCGATGCTCTTGCCCTTGCGGTACAGGATGTTGCGGATGGCCGCATACTTGTAGGCGTCGTTGTCGGGGCTGAGCACGGAGAAGCGCTCCATAGCGTCGGCTGCGCCCTTCATGACGTCGTCGATGTTGATGCCGGCAGCAGCGATGGGCAGCAGGCCCACAGCGGAAAGGACGGAGTAGCGGCCGCCGACATCGTCGGGGACGACGAAGGTGGGCCAGCCCTGGGCGTCAGCCAGCTGCTTGAGGGTACCCTTGGCGCGGTCGGTGGTGGCGTAGATGCGCTTGTTGGCTTCTTCCACGCCCATCTCGTCTTCCAGCAGCTTGCGCAGCACACGGAAAGCCAGAGAGGTCTCGGTAGTGGTGCCGGACTTGGAGATGACGTTGATGGAGAAGCGCTTGCCCTTGCACAGCGCGATGATGTCATTCAGATAGGTGGGGCTGATGCTATTGCCGCAGAAGTAGATCCTCAGGCCGTTGTCCAGCTCGTTGTGGTACATACCCTTGACGGCCTCGATGACGGCGCGTGCGCCCAGATAACTGCCGCCGATGCCGGCGACCACCAGAACGTCGGAATCCTCACGGATCTTGGCAGCAGCTGCCTTGATACGCTCGAACTCTTCCTTATCATAATCACGGGGCAGATACATCCAGCCCAGGAAGTCGCTGCCGGGGCCGTTCTTGGCTTCCAGCGTCTTGTGCGCGGCCTCTACCTGGGGGTAGATGGCCTTGTATTCCTCTTCGTTGATGAAACTGGAGAGGTGCTTTGTATTCAGAGCGAGACTCATTCTATCAAAACCTCCAAAACATTTTACGGGTTCTTTGCCCGGCGAGGGTTTTTCTTGGTATAAGTGTACCGTTCCCGCCGGGCAAAGTCAAGGCCAAAATCCTCGCTTTTCATACAATTTTAATAGTGTTGTTTTGTATGCTCTTACATCTTTTATACAAACGTCCAAGCCATTCTTTGCCCTCGCTGACCGTTTTTGACCGGTAGTGCGCAGTTTTCGGTCATGCCGCGCCGGTGAGGCTCTGCCACAGCAGGCCGATGGCATCCCGGACAGTCATCCTCGGCGCATCGGCGGCAGCACGCACTTCGTACTCTTCCAGAAGTGCTTCCCCCTGATAGACCGCGGCTTTGCCCAGCGTCTGGCCCTGCTCCACCGGGGCTTCCAACTCCTCGGGCAGGGTCAATTCGGTATGCAGGGACGCCCCGCTCCCCTTCTCCACCAGCACCGTCTCCGGCAGGGCCGAGTAATCCAGCGGGACGCTGCCCGCCGCGCTGCCTTTGACCGTGATCTGGAGCGGCTGTGCCTCGAGTTTTGGCAGCGGCGCGGCCTCATAGGCCCCGAAGCCATAGTCCAGCAGAGTCGTGGCGGCGTCGAAGCGGTCGGCGCTGGACGGTGCGCCCAATATCACCGCGATGAGGGAAAGGCCGTTCCGGGTGGCGCTGGCCGAGATGCAGATGCCTGCGCCGCCGGTGGTGCCGGTCTTGAGGCCGGTGATCCCCTCATACCGGCGGAGGAGCTTATTCGTATTGATCAGCTGGGTCGCCCCGCCCCGGAGGGTGTCCGTCCAGATGCCGGTGTAGTGCAGCACCTCGGGGCAGGTGTTCAGGATGGTGCGGCTCATGGCGGCCACGTCCCGGGCCGTGGAGAGATGGCCTTCGGCGTCCAGCCCGCAGGCGTTGCGGAAAGACGTCTGCTCCATCCCCAGCGAGGCGGCCCGGGCATTCATCTGCTCCACGAAGGCCGGCTCACTGCCGCCCACCAGCTCGGCCACGGCCACTGCCGCGTCGTTAGCAGAGGAAACGCAGATTGCCTTTATCATCTCGTCCAATGTAAAGTGCTCCCCCGGCTCCAGCCAGATCTGACTGCCGCCCATGTGGTAGGCGTGCTCACTCACCGGCACCGGCGTCTCCATGGTCAGCCGCCCGTCGTGGACAGCCTCGAAGGCGAGCAGCAGGGTCATCACCTTGGTGATGGAGGCGATGGGGACCCGCTCGTCGGCGTTCTTCTCGTAGAGGACCCGTCCGCTCCCCTGCTCGATGAGGATGGCAGCGCGGCAGTTGAGGTCGAGCTGAGGTGCGGCGGCTGCGGCCGGCAGCAGAATTCCTTCTGCCGTTTCCTCAATGTCGGCGCTGACGGCCCGCTCTTCCGGGTGCATGACAGCCCGCAGACCCACGCCCTCCGCCGTCCCAAGGGCCAGTGCAAACAGCCAGAAGCAGAGCACGGTTGCACAGAGCACCGCAAAATTCTTTCGTTCCATCCCTTGTCCCTCCCCGCAATGTCTGTCTGATTGCATTCTATGCAAAAAAAGAGGCCGGAATGCTCTTTTCTCCCCGGGAAAAATCTGCTATAATAGGATGGTTTATTATAAGGTAATAACCTCTCCGTCTGCTTCGCAGCCAGCTTCCCCGACAGGGGAGCCAAATCGGAGAGGTTTTGGAAAGGACACCCCATGCGAGTTTGTTTTTATACCCTTGGCTGCAAGGTCAACTTAAATGAGACCGGTGCGCTGGAACAGATGTTCCGCTCCGCCGGTTTCACCATCGTGCCGGAGGGCGAAGAGGCCGACGTCTTTGTGGTGAACAGCTGCACCGTCACCAACTTCGGCGACCAGAAGAGCCGCAAGTGGCTCCGCCGGGCCAAACGCGAGAACCCCGGCGCCGTCACCGTCCTCACCGGCTGCTACCCGCAGGCTTTCCCCGAGGAAGCGGCCCAGTTCATGGAGGCCGACCTGGTCTGCGGCAACGGCGACCGGAAAGCCATCCTCGATAATGTGCTCAAGCTGCTGGACGGCCACGAGCGCATCGTCGCCATCGCCCCCCACGCGAAGGGCGAGCGGTTCGAGGAACTGCCAGTGGAGCGGTTCGAGACCCACACCCGCGCCTTTATCAAAGTAGAGGACGGCTGCAACCGCCAGTGCGCCTACTGCGTCATCCCCCGCGCCCGCGGCCCGGTGCGCAGCCGCTCGGAAGAGAGCATCCTCGCCGAGCTGCGCCAGCTGGCCGCTTCCGGCTACCGGGAAGTGGTGCTCAGCGCCATCTCCCTGCCCAGCTACGGCCTCGACACCGGCACCAACCTTGTGGAGCTGGTGGAGAAGTGCGCCCGGGTGGAGGGCATCGAGCGTATCCGGCTGGGCAGCCTTGACCCCGATATGCTGACTCCCGAATACATCACCCGGCTGGCGGCAGTGGACAAGCTCTGCCCCCAGTACCACCTGAGCCTGCAGAGCGGTTGCAGCGCCACCCTGCGCCGGATGCGCCGCGTCTATACCGCCGAGCAGTACGCCGAGGTGGTCCGCCAGCTCCGCGCCGCCTACGGTGACCGCCCGGTCAGCTTCACCACCGACTGCATCTGCGGCTTCCCCGGCGAGACGGAGGAAGATTTCCGGGAGAGCTGCGAGTTCCTGAAGGAGATCGGCTTCCTGAAAGTCCACGTCTTCCCCTACTCCCGCCGCAGCGGCACCCCCGCCTACGACTTCCCCGACCAGGTCCATGAGCGCGAAAAGCAGGCCCGCAGCCGGGAGATGAACGCCATCGCCGAGGGCATCCGCCGCGAGGTGCTGGCCGGCTGCGAGGGCAGCGAAGACGACGTTCTGCTGGAGACTCCCCTCTCCGGCACCCTCTTCACCGGCTACACCCGGCTGTATGTTCCCGTCGTGGTCTCGGCCCCGGGCCATAAGAGCGGCGAGATCGTCCATGTCCGGCTGGGCAGCTACGACGGCGAGCGCGTCCGGGCCGAGATGGTGTAAGTCTTAGCCGGTTCTTTGCCGTTTTGTACAAATCCATTTGTTCGCATTTGTGCAAGATGTACCAGTTGTGAATTTCATAACAAATTTTAAGCTTTTCTCTTTTCTTCCCGAAGGGTTTATGCTACAATAAAAGTGGATTATTCGGGGCATCCGGCTGTTTGCAGCAGCCCAGTACCAAATGCCCCGGAGAAAAGCCGCGTCGGAGCGGTTTTTTGTTCTGTTGTTTCAAAACAAGGAGAGATTGGAATGAGTTTCAGAGGAATCAACACGACGGTCATCCAGATCCGCCGCCAGGTCTTTACCGAGGTGGCACGGATGGCCTACGCCAACGTCAAGGGCGAGCAGGCCAACCACCTGATGCGCAAGATCCCTTACACCATCATCCCCGGTGAGGAAGGCAAGCTCCGCAAGGACATCTTCCTTGAGCGCGCCATCGTCGAGGAGCGCGTTCGTCTGGCCATGGGCCTGCCCACCCGCCGCATGGACGAGCACAACAGCGTCGTCTCCGGTCTGGAGGACGCTTCCATCGCCGATAAGTATTATGACCCCCCGCTGGTGAACGTCATCAAGTTTGCCTGCAACCGCTGCCCCGAGAAGCTGGTCAAGGTCTCCGACCTGTGCCAGGGCTGCCTCGCACACCCCTGTATGGAAGTCTGCCCCAAGAAGGCTATCACCTGGGAGAGCGGCCGTTCCACCATCGACCAGGAAAAGTGCATCAAGTGCGGCCGCTGCGTCGGCGTCTGCCCCTACAACGCCATCGTCAAGACCGAGCGTCCCTGCGCCGCTGCCTGCGGCATGGGTGCCATCCACTCCGATGAGCTGGGCCGCGCCGAGATCGACTACAGCAAGTGCGTGTCCTGCGGCCAGTGTCTGGTCAACTGCCCCTTCGGTGCCATCGCCGACAAGGGCCAGATCTACCAGCTCATTCAGGGCTTCAACCGCGGTGACCGCATCTACGCCCTCGTCGCTCCCGCCTTCATCAACCAGTTCCCGGGCCTGGCCTCCACCGGCAAGCTCAAGGCTGCGCTGAAGGCTCTGGGCTTCTACGACGTCGTGGAGGTCGCCATCGGTGCCGACCTGTGTACCGTGGATGAGGCTCACGACTTCCTGGAGGAGGTCCCCAACAAGCTGAACTTCATGGCTACTTCCTGCTGCCCGGCATGGAGCATGATGGCAAAGACCGCCTTCCCGGATCTTGCAAAGAACATCTCCATGACCATGACCCCCATGGTCTTTACCGCCCGCATGATGAAGCAGGCCGACCCCGAGGCCCGCATGTGCTTTATCGGACCCTGCGCCGCCAAGAAGCTGGAAGCTTCCCGCCGCACCGTCCGCTCTGATGTGGACTTCGTGCTGACCTTCGAGGAACTGGCCGGCATCATCGAGGCCAAGGACATCGATGTGGCCAACCTCGAAGTCGATCCCGATGAGGTCGATCTGGTCCACGCTTCCGGCGCAGGCCGCGGCTTCGCACAGTCCGGCGGCGTCGCCAAGGCTGTCGCCGACAAGGTCAAGGAGTGGCATCCCGATATGGACGTCAAGATCGCGTCCGCACAGGGCCTCGCCGAGTGCAAGAAGCTGCTGATGCTGGCCAAGGCCGGTAAGTACAACGGCTACCTGCTGGAAGGCATGGGCTGCCCCGGCGGCTGCATCGGCGGCGCCGGCACCATCGCCGACCCCACCCGCACTGCTGTCGCACTGAACAAGTACGTCAAGGAGGCTCCGTTCCAGGACCCCGAGCAGAGCCCCTTCATGACCAGCATCCACGTGCTGAAGGACGACCCCAACTTTGAGGTCTGAGTTTTCCTGGCTTCTGCCGCTTCCCGTCCGCCGGGAGGCGGCTTTTTTGTGTCTTCGGCAAAGTCTGTGTCTTTTCTTCCATAAGATGTGTCTTATGTGAAACATTTTTGTGAAAGCCTCACAAGCAAGATTGACTTTTTCTTCTGAATATGTTATTTTTGCGGTGACAAATTCCTTCGCGTTCCGTTTTGGAACGCACAGAGCCGCCTCTGCGGCTGGAAAGGTCGATTCTTGAATATGACGATTTCTTTGAAGCATATGGGCAGACGCACCGGGGCGGTCCTCGTCTCGCTGCTGCTGCTCCTGATGCTGGCGGTCAGTGCCAGTGCCGCCGCCGTCAAGATGACGGTGGGCGTCCGGTTCTGGCGGGAGTCCGGGGACAAGGAGTCGATGGCCGACAGTGCCGTGGACACCACCCGCGAAGCCACCCTCACCCGCCAGCCCAACGGCACCTTCACTCTCGAGCTTCCGGTCAAGCAGCTCTCTTCCATGAACATGACTGGCCGTCTCACCGGCATCGCCATCGGCGAGGTGAACTATGACGGCACTCTGAGCGGCGACCTGTCCGACGGCACCGCCGTGCTGACCCTCAAGAACCTGCCCGCCTCGGTGCTCACCGGCAGCGATTCCAACAAAGCGCTGGCCGTGACCTGCAGCATCAAGATGGACACCATCCTTCTCGGCGACATCTCTACCAGTGCGAAGATGTCCATCTGGGTCGAGCGCTGAAAAGCCAAATAGCACAAAAAGCGCCCCGCAGCTCTGTTACGAGCTGCGGGGCGCTTGCGTTATTTCAAAAAAGGTTTACTCAGCGATGATGCTCTTGCCGGTCATCTCTGCCGGGACGGGCAGGCCGATATAGGGCAGCATGGTGGGTGCGATGTCGGCCAGGCAGCCGCCCTCGCGCAGCTTCACATCGCCGCAGCCGATGACCACGAAAGGCACGACGTTGGTGGTGTGGGCGGTGAAAGGAGTGCCGTCGGGGTTCTTCATCTTCTCGGCGTTGCCGTGGTCAGCGGTCAGGAAAGCGCAGCCGCCAGCGTTCAGCACAGCGGTGACGACCTTCTCGACAGCAGCGTCCACAGCCTCAACGGCCTTGACAGCGGCTTCAAAGACGCCGGTGTGGCCGACCATATCGCAGTTTGCGAAGTTCAGGATGACCACGTCGTACTTGCCGCTCTCGATGCGCTTGACGCACTCGTCAGCGACCTCGGGGGCGCTCATCTCAGGCTTGAGGTCGTAGGTGGCGACCTTCGGGCTGGGGATGACACAGCGGTCCTCGCCCTCGTAGGGAGCCTCAACACCGCCGTTGAAGAAGAAGGTGACATGAGCGTACTTCTCGGTCTCGGCGATGCGCAGCTGGGTCTTGCCGTTCTCGGACAGGTACTGGCCCAGGACGTTCTTCAGCTCAACAGGAGGATAAGCGACCTCGCAGTTGGGCATAGTGGCGTCATACTCGGCCATGCAGACGTAGTGGACCTGCTTGCGGCCGCCGCGGCGCTCGAAGCCGGTGAAGGCATCGTCGCAGAAGATGCGGGTCATCTGACGGGCGCGGTCGGGGCGGAAGTTCATGAAGATAACGGTGTCGCCGTCCTGCACACGGCCACCCTCGCAGGTGACGCAGGGCAGAACGAACTCGTCGGTCTTGTCGTCGGCGTAGGATGCCTCGATGGCCTCCTGAGCGTTGGCGGCGTGGTTGCCCTCGCCGTAGACGAAGGCAGCGTAAGCCTTCTCCTCACGGTCCCAGTTGTTGTCGCGGTCCATGGCGTAGTAACGGCCAGAGACGCTGGCGATCTTGCCGATGCCCAGCTCATCCAGCTTGGCCTGCAGGTCGGCAAGGAAGCCCTTGCCGGAGTGGGGGTCGGTATCGCGGCCATCGGTGATGCAGTGGAGGTAGACTTCCTTGGCACCCATGTGCTTTGCCATTTCCAGCACACCGAACCAGTGGTCAGCGTGGCTGTGGACACCGCCGGTACCCACCAGACCCATCAGGTGGATCGCCTTGCCGGCGTCGATGGCAGCCTTCATGTTCTTGACGAGGACGGGGTTCTTGAGCATCTCACCGTCGTGGATGGACTTGGTGATGAGGGTCAGCTGCTGGTAGACGATGCGGCCGGCACCCATATTGGTATGACCCACCTCAGAGTTGCCCATCTGGCCGTCGGGCAGGCCCACAGCCATGCCAGAAGCGTCGATGGTGGTCATGGGATATTTTGCCATCAGAGAGTCAAGGAAAGGCTTCTTGGCTGCAACCACGGCGTTGCCGTAGGTTTCGTTGGGGGTCCAGCCAAAGCCGTCCATGATGCAGAGCAGAACAGGTTTCTTGGACATAAAATAGGATCTCCTTTGAAAATTCAACAAACAGCGCCCGGCTCCCTGCCGGAAATGCGGCGCAGCCGGGCGCAGAGAGAACGATTTTTACCGCTCAGGGCTTAGCCCTTGGTGGCAGCGTTGACGATGACAGCAAAGTCAGGAGCCTTCAGGGAAGCACCGCCGATGAGGCCGCCGTCCACGTCCTTCTTGCTCAGCAGCTCCTCGCAGTTCTTGGCGTTCATGCTGCCGCCGTACTGGACGGTGGTAGCCTCGGCCACGGCTTCGCCGTAGACCTCGCCGATGACCTTGCGGATCTGAGCGCAGACTTCCTCAGCCTGATCGGCAGTAGCGGTCTTGCCGGTGCCGATGGCCCAGATGGGCTCGTAGGCGATGACGACGTTTGCCATCTGCTCGGCGGTGACATCGCGCAGGGCGATCTTGGTCTGCATCCGGACCAGCTCCTCGGTAACGCCCTCCTCACGCTGCTGCAGGCTCTCGCCCACGCAGATGATGACCTTCAGGCCGGCGTTCAGAGCGGCCAGAGCGCGCTTGTTGACGGTCTGGTCGGTCTCTGCGAAATACTGACGGCGCTCGGAGTGACCGACGATGACGTACTCGACGCCCAGATCCACCAGCATATCCGCGCTGATCTCGCCGGTGAATGCGCCGGACTTCTCGAAATGGACGTTCTCGGCACCGACATGGATGTTGGTACCCTTGGTCTTTGCCACAGCAGTGACCAGATCGGTATAGGGAGTGCAGATGACGACCTCGCAGGATGCGTCCTTGACGGCGGGGATGAGCTCGTCCACCAGAACAGCAGCCTCGGAGGCGGTCTTGTTCATCTTCCAGTTGCCAGCAATAATGGCCTTGCGCTTTGCCTTATCCATGATACGTTCTCCTTACCTTATTTACCTTATAAATAAAAGATGCGGCGGCGAAACAGCCGCCGCACCGTTCATGATGCTGTGATTATGCGTTCTGGATGACTGCGATGCCGGGCAGCTCCTTGCCCTCCAGGTACTCCAGAGAAGCGCCGCCGCCAGTAGAGATGTGGGTCATCTTGTCGCCCAGGCCCATCTGCTGGACAGCTGCTGCGCTGTCGCCGCCGCCGATGACGGTGGTAGCGTCGCTCTCAGCCATAGCCTTGGCCACTGCCAGAGTGCCGGCAGCCAGAGTCGGGTTCTCAAAGACGCCCATGGGGCCGTTCCAGACGACGGTCTTGGAAGCCTTGACAGCGTCGGCGAAGAGCTTCATGGTCTCGGGGCCGATGTCGCAGCCTTCCTTGTCAGCCGGGATAGCGGTGACAGGGACGACGATGGTCTCGACAGGAGCGTCGATGGGGTCGGGGAAGTTCTCGACACAGGCGGTATCGACGGGCAGGAGCAGCTTGACGCCCTTCTCCTGAGCCTTTGCCATCATCTCCTTGCAGTAGTCCAGCTTGGAGTCATCGCACAGGCTCTTGCCGACCTCATAGCCCTGAGCCTTGATGAAGGTGTAGGCCATGCCGCCGCCGATGATGAGGGTATCGACCTTCTCCAGCAGGTTGGAGATGACATTCAGCTTGTCAGCGACCTTTGCGCCGCCCAGAATGGCGGTGAAGGGACGGACGGGATCGTTCACGGCATTGCCGAGGTACTTGATCTCCTTCTCCATCAGGTAGCCGACAGCGGTGTCCTTGATATAGTCGGTGACGCCTGCGGTGGAGCAGTGTGCGCGGTGGCAGCTGCCGAAGGCATCGTCAACGTATGCGTCTGCCAGAGAAGCCAGGTCCTGAGAGAACTCAGGCAGGTTCTTGGTCTCTTCCTTGCGGAAACGGGTGTTCTGCAGCAGGACGACGTCGCCGTTGTTCATGGCAGCGACAGCAGCCTTTGCGTTCTCGCCCACGACGTTGTCGTCGTCAGCAAAGACAACGGTCTTGCCCAGCTTTGCGCTCAGAGCCACAGCAACGGGAGCGAGGCTGAACTTTGCCTCGGGGCCGTTCTTCGGCTTGCCCAGATGGCTGCACAGAATGACCTTCGCGCCGTCATTGACCAGCTTCTGGATGGTGGGCAGAGCCGCATTGATGCGGTTCTCGTTGGTGATGACGCCGTCCTTCATGGGGACGTTGAAATCGCAGCGGACAAGGACCTTCTTGCCGCAGTAGTTCTGATCGTCGATCGTCTTTTTACCTAAACCCATAGTGATTATTCTCCTCTCAATTCGTTCTTCGGAATCGAATTTCGCTCACTCTCGGGGTCTTAGCCCCTATGACACTATTATAAACAAAATATGTGTGTATTGCAAGGACGGGGGATGGATAATTTATTAACAAACTTTTCCCGTGATATTTGGGAATTGTGTCTATTTTGACAGTAGTCCGGCCCGGCTGCCAAAACGCCGCAGGCGGTCTCCCCTCCTGCGGCGCTTAAAACTGTCCACTTTAATCCCGACGGAACAGGTCGCGGGTGTAGACTTTGTCCTGTACATCATCCAGACAGCTGTCGTAGCGGTTGGCGATGATGGCCTGGCTGCGCTTTTTGAAAACGTCCAGATCGTTCACCACTTCGCTGCCGAAGAAGGTAGTGCCATTCTCCAAAGTCGGCTCATAGATGATAACTGTCGCGCCCTTGGCCTTGATACGCTTCATGACGCCCTGAATGGAAGACTGACGGAAGTTGTCGGAGTTGGCCTTCATGGTCAGGCGGTAGACGCCGATGACACAGGGCTTCTCGTCCGCCGCGTTATACTCGTTCTCTTCCCCGTAGCTGTAGTAGCCCGCCATCTGGAGCACCCGGTCTGCAATGAAATCTTTGCGGGTGCGGTTGGACTCCACGATGGCCTCGATGAGATTTTCCGGCACATCCTCGTAGTTGGCGAGGAGCTGCTTGGTATCTTTCGGCAGGCAGTAGCCGCCGTAACCAAAGCTGGGATTATTATGATTATTATAATGTGTGCCAATGCGGGGGTCGAGGCAGACGCCCTCGATGATATGCCGGGTATCAAGCCCCTTCATCTCGGCGTAGGTGTCCAGTTCATTGAAGAAGGAAACGCGGAGGGCCAGATAGGTGTTGGCGAACAGCTTGACCGCCTCGGCCTCGGTGAAGCCCATGAAGAGGGTGTCGATATTCTCTTTGACAGCACCTTCCTGTAACAAATAGGCAAAGGTGTGTGCCACCTCCACAAGGCGCTCATCCTGCATATCCGTACCTACGATGATGCGGCTCGGGTAGAGATTATCGTATAGTGCCTTGGACTCCCGCAGGAACTCCGGGCTGAAGATGATATTCTCGCACTGATACTTTTCACGGACACTGGCCGTGAAGCCCACCGGGATGGTGGACTTGATGACCATGACAGCCTCGGGGTTCACCTTCATCACCAGCCGGATGACCGCCTCCACCGCCGAGGTATCGAAGAAATTCTTCCGGCTGTCGTAGTTGGTGGGGGCCGCGATGATCACAAAGTCAGCGTCCCGATAGGCCGTCTCCCCGTCCAGCGTAGCCGTCAGGTCGAGATCTTTCTCGGCGAGGTATTTTTCGATGTAGTCGTCCTGAATGGGCGATTTTTTCTGGTTGATGAGCTCCACCTTTTCCGGCACGATGTCAACAGCCGTGACATGGTGGTGCTGGCTCAGCAGGACAGCAATGGACAGGCCGACGTAGCCCCCTGATGTCAAGATAGGGGGCGAAAACTTTTTAGAAAAAATCGCAAAAAAATAAGCCCTACAAGGCTTTTAGTCAGTTCTGTGAACCGACCTGAGCCTTGTAGGGCTTTACTCGCTATTCTATTTTCAATGGTAGCTTATCGAATCCAATCCATCAATTTTCTTACGCCGCTTATCACACTGGCATAATCAATTTCTGCTGCATACGAGTATTTCTTCTGATATGCTCTCCACAGCACTCGAAGCTGTTCATCTGCTTCAATAATTTTGATAATCTCCTCGGCCTGCTCCTGCAGATGATCTGTTCCTCTCTTGTTACAAGTTGCCGAAAAAGCATCCTTCAAAACAGCCTTATTGACTTTATCTTCGTATGTATCAAGCAGCATCCGTATATCGTAAAAATCTCTCATTCGGGTGTTTAAGATACCCCTCGCCAAAACCGTCTGCAACTTCTCGGCTAATATAGTTTCCAAATTATACGACCATAGACTGATAGAACGATCTTCCAGCAAGAGATCATAATTGAACTCGATTGCTCGTGGGGTAATCACGTCGCCCGTGGAAATGTCAATTTTCAAAGGCGTAATCAATCTTCCCACATTGGCGTTCATGGTAACGCGGATTCCCGGATACTCCATTTCATCCATGATATTGGAAACATCTTTAACCTCAAAAGAAACACCATCATCAAGGTCAATATCTTTGACCTGATTGACAACTCGCAAGGCATCCTCCGCAGACAGATTTAGATTCTTCATGCTGGTGTCTATGTCCATCGTGGAACGGTGCGCAACACCAATCATTGCCGTAACTAGTATTCCGCCTTTGATAATGAAGTTATCCCGATATTCTGATTGTGCCAGTCTTTCCAGAAAACGCTCCATCATATAGATTCGCATGAGTGTCCTTGCGTCTGCATTGTTCTGTTTTGCAACGCTCTTGATACGCCCTTTTATCTGTTCAGGTGTAAATCCCATTTACAGTAGTACCTCCATATAATTTCGGATGATCTTATCCACTCGAAATAGCTTTGCATACTTCATCAGTTTATTAAGGTCCTTATCTTTTCTCCCGACATACGCTTTTAATACTGCATTGAAATCCTGTACTTCTATAGAACTTCTACTCCGCACCAAGTCGCAAATTGTCCGTTCCAAATCGTACATAGGAATTTCATTTCCCTGATTGCTTTTTACGATTTGCTTGCCAACGTCAAGAAGCTCCTTTTTTACTGTATAAACCTTATAGCCATCCTCTTTCAAGCGGTGAACATTATATCCACTATAAATCGTGAGTGTATGAACAAGCGGTTCCCGATCTGTCAGCTCATAATAATAGAACGCTTCATCATGAGAAAACACTCCCATCGGGCAGCGGCGGTGCAGCATTTCTAATTCGTCAATCCAAGTATCTTTTGCTGCGTATACGCCATGTCCGACCTGCTCGTATTCATTGGCCTTTACATATTTATAAAACTCAAATTTCGTTAAACCTACTTTTGTTGCAAGCTGCGGTGTTAAAATCTCATGTGTTTGAGCCAAATTGTTCATGTTCATCATAAGCGTCACCTCACCTTCGTGCTTATATTGTATTCTAAATAAGCACGAAAGTCAACGCAAACTTTCTTTTGTGCTTATTTCATTTGCAATATTAGCACATTCGTCCACTCAGCCTTACTTGATGCTCCCTATTCAACGTGCTATACTTAAACCATGAAAATCAATCAAAGGAAGTGCATTTGTCATGAGCAAACGACTTGTTGCTTACTTCTCTGCCAGCGGCGTTACCGCAAAGGTTGCTGAAAATCTTGCCGATGCTATCGGTGCAGACATTTTTGAGATTCAGCCGGAAGTTCCGTACACCAAGGCCGATCTGAACTGGATGGACAAGAAATCCCGCAGCACCATCGAAATGAGCGATACTACCTCTCGCCCTGCCATCGCCGTCAAGCGCGATAACATGGACGAATACGACACCATCTTTGTCGGATTCCCCATCTGGTGGTATATTGCTCCGACGATCGTCAATACATTTCTGGAAAGCTATGATTTGAAAGGTAAAACAATCATTCCCTTTGCCACATCTGGCGGCAGCGACATGGGTAAGACCAATGAAAAACTTGCGCCGAGCTGCCCCGGTGCAAAGCTGCTGCATGGTAAGGTATTCAATTCCTATTCCAGCAAAGCCGACTTGTCCGCATGGGTAGAAACCCTCAGCCTCTAATAGACACATTCCTGCGGAATGAAACACCCGCCTGGTCGAGAAGATGATTATATCAATCCTCTCACCCAGACGGGTATTCTTTTTTCATGCCACTTCTTCCATCCAATTATGCGCCATACTTTTCCAACGCTCTCCGAATCACATCCTCGCAGTTAAACTCTATTTTCATCGTTTGGTCGTCATACAGATACACCATGCTCACAAAAGCATCCACACATTCTTTTGTCAGCCCGCCGATGTACGTTTTCTCGCTGGCCTGTTTTGTCAGAGCGCGGATTTCTTCATCCAGTTCATCGGCACACTCCTGTTCCTCCTTTTCTGTCCGTATGCTATCCTGCAATACAGCCAGTTTTTCCGAAAGGACCTTTTTCTTTTCTATGTACGCATCTCGTAGCAGCACACCGTCCGCATACGATTCATATAGTTTGATTTGCTCTACCCGAATGGCTTCTGCTTGCTTTTCCAAGTCCTCAATGTCCACGCAGCGCACCGTGATAGACTGCTTTTCCTGCATTCCCTGATTTACCACATCCAGCGCATAGAATACTGTTTTTATCGCACGAGCCACTTTTGCGTTCACCGAATATTCTCTGTAATAGCCGCCGTAGCATTTAGAGAACTTTCCGGCTGACCGTTTATAGCCGCAATAGAAAACCATTTCCCCATATTGCCTTTCGTGGCGAAGCTGCCGATTACAGTTTCCGCAGCAGATTTTTCCTTTTAACGCAAATTCATCACCCACCTTATATTGAATTGGAGTTACGTTACGGATTGCTTTCTGTGCCTGATAGTATTCATCTCTTGTCACGATGGCCGCATGAGCGTTTTCTGCGATGATCCACTTATCCTCCGGGAGCGTCCGAACAGAGGTAGTATCGCCAGCTGGACAAACAGACAAAGCAGATGGTGTGCGGCTATGCCCTCGGACATTATCTTGAGCATCAGCTGCTTATGGACTTGCATACCCTGAACAAGTTTCTGACCATTAAGGACAAGCACATCCTTCTTTACGAGTATAACGCTTTCACATCCCACCTGATGCTGGACAGTGATGAAGTCTATCAAATGACGAAGCGCGGGTTGGACGCGGCGCAGATTTCTGCGGCCAAGCGGATTCACCTCAATCTAGTGCTGGTGAAGTTGCTGGAACTGCATCATCTGGGATACGATCTACGGCACTATCACGCCCAGCACCATGCATTTATCAAGCAACTCAACCTGCCGGAATATTATCGATTTGATGCTGCCGGATGAATCCGTATTCCTGTAATCCTAAAACCCGTAATGAACAAGCCACAACGAGCGTTCATTACGGGTTTTCTGTTATTTCAGTTTAGCGAGGATTTCATCGGCACTCATGCCCTCGGCAAGCAATTTTTTCAGAACGGATTCCGCTTCTGCTTTCTTTGCTTCTTCTGCAGCCCTGGCATCTGCCTTTGCCTTCTTTGCTTCCAGAGTGGCCACTTCTTTTTCGGCCTTCTTCAGAGTAGACTTCTTCTCTTTCAGGTCAGCCTTCAAAGTTTCAATGTTTGCGGTGATGGATGCAATCTCAGCAGTGAGTGCTTCCTTTTCGGACTGCTTTTCTGCAATCTGCGTTGCGAAATCAGCAGTCACAGTTTTGGGCTTATTCTTGCTTCCTTTTGTTCTGGCCATAAGATATAGAACCTCTATTCTTCAAAAAAGTAATTATAGTATACCATTCAAATAAACGAAGCTCAACATTTAACTTAGTTCAATCATGTCTCCCAGTTTCCTGTCCCACTCTTTTGGTACAAACGGCATAAGCCCTCCACATGGAAATAGTGTCAACTCAGAAAAATAAACTTCTCCACTAATTTCGTATAAGTCAACTCTCAAAAAAGGTTGCTCTTCAGATAATTTTTTTGCCACGCTTACCATTTTATCGAATTTTATTGGCTTGGAGGGAAGTGCTTCAAATTCGGGATAATCAGCTCTTCCAAATGGAGCTTTTTCCCAATTCATTGTTATAAAGCTAACTCGTGCCGTTTTATGGTCATTCATTCCTTGCGATACGTATAGGTATTTCGGAACGCCATTAAAGCAATAAAACTTATAATCTTTTAGTCCATCACCATGTTCATCTACCATATATTCTTCAGCAAGTATCCTTGGCCGCACATTTTTATATGGCCATTCTCGACTGTACAAATAGAAATTTCTTTTTAACGATTCTTCCAATTGTTTTTTCGCGCTTGCCTTGTCGAGGATCCTCTTATTATCACATATAACAATCGTCCCAGAATCATGTGTTGTTTTAAGCACAAATTTATCTGGCAATAAGTCGAAGTTAATTTCGTCAAATGAATCCCATACACCTAATGTTTTTATTATACGTACCCCCCCCCCGCACACTTTTTTCACATATTCCTTTCCCTCATACTTATCAACCATCAGTGTATACTCTGGTTTCCGATTATTAAGTTTTAACCATTGCATTTTTTCATTAAAAGTTTTTGGCGTTTTCAAATTCAACTTTTCTCCCGTGTACGCTCGATACATCCATTTTAGATATGCAACATCACTCAAATTATCGAGCAAACCCCATCTTTTAAGATAGAAAAACAAATGGCTCGGATGTTTAAAAAATTCGATATAGCTCATTTTAACCTCTCCATATAACATAGAACTTCGCAAGATTATTAATATAAATATCTAAAAAGTTTCATTTTTGCTCCCATTTTAATAATCAACAGCGCTAGCAATGCACTAAAGAAGACTGTTAATCCCCATAATACAAATCCATTAAATTCAACTCCATTCCTTACGTTTTGCCCAATATTTAGAATCAAATCTCTTATAGCAATGTGGGAAAAGTAAATAATTGTACTCATTTTTCCAAGATTCTTCACACAAACTGTAACTTGTTTTCCCGTAATACATTTTCTTACGAGAAAATAAACCGTTGGACATATGCATACGTAAAAATCATAAGACAACGACAATTTGTTAATTTTCAAATAGTATATTTCCACTAAGGATAACCCACCTAAAACAACCCAATATAAAAAGTCTCCCGTCCTGTTTCTCATGTTTCCCAAGTATGCACGTGCCAAATGCATCCCAATAAATATAAATGGAATAGATCGAAGCAGTGAGATCAATCCAGTCTTAATAAGGGCATCTATAACCACACTTTGTGGAAATAAATAATAATACGCTTTCCCCCATAAAAGAACAACCGCACTCAAAACAAATAATCCAAACAAAAGTGTTTTATTCTTTATTCGTTCTGAGAGTGTCTGAACAACTATTATACCGAACAAAAGAGATGGTATATACCATGTTTGAAGACTGTATCCCGTCACAGCATATTGATATACAAGAGATGCCAGATTATGAAACAGACTCCTTCCAGAAAAATTTTTCACTATATAATGATAATACGGAATAGACCAAATAATATATAACACCATCAGATGAAAAATATATTTTTTAAGAATTTCAGAACCTTTCTCGTTTTCTAATAAAACCAATTTTCTAAAAAGAAAAAAAGCACTGATTATAAAAAAGCATTCTACTGGTGAAACAAATCTTCCCACGAACCATATTATCTCTCTCAAATTTGATAACGATGTTTTTCCATACACCTCAAGGTTTGCGGTATGATAAAAAACAACAATTATGGCACATACGAATTTCAATATATCTAAATTAGGGAGATACTTTTGTGTGGAAGTACCCCCCCCCCCATAGAAAACTTGTTATCCATTATTTTATTCCTTCATTTATCTTTTTTCAAAAAACATAGAAACCATTTCTTTTGGATTTCTCTTTGCTACTTTTAACAATAATAATAGTGCAAAAAAGTATGTTACGACTCCTACAAATATTTCAATAGTAATCGCAGCATAAACATTTATTTTTAGCTTCATTGAAAAAACTATTCCAAACATTACCATTCCACTAATCACATAAGGAATCGCATTTTCAATTAGTTTTTTTACATTAATATTTTTTCTTACTGAGTATGTTTGATAAAAACAAACAGAAAATTCAGCCAACGTCGTACCTATTCCAGCTCCAACACTTCCATATCTAGGAATAAGGAGTGTATTTACTACCACATTAACGAAAGCCCCAATTGTTGCCGAAAAAACATAACATTTATCCATATTATGTGGTAGCAAATACTGAGTTCTTATTACATTTGCAAATGCGAGAAAAATACTACTTGGCAATAATACAATAAATAATGCAACACATCTATCATAACCATCACCGTAGAACAATGGAATGAAATCCTTTGATATTGCCATCAATCCAAAACTTATAGACGATGAGAAAAGCATTGCGAAAATGACACTTCTCCCTATAAGCGCATTATTTTTGTCATCGCCTTTTGCAGCCAGATACGATGCACGAGGAAGCATAACAGTTCCCAGCGCGGTTATTAACGATGTTGGAATTGAAATCACTTTTTCAGATAATTCGTAAAAGCCAACCTCCTTATACGATTCCATCGCTCCTAACATCACTTTATCCATGTACTTATATATATTTACAGCAATTACAGTAATAAATAAAATGCAATTTGGCTTCATGTGCCTAACAATATCCTGCATTTCAATTTTAACTGGCTTTATATTTTTCAAAATATATGGCCAGAGGCTAAACTGTGTTACAATAAAACCAATTCCCATTATTAGGCAATAATTTAAGGTATCCCTGCTCGATTTCACAAATGCAAACAATGCCAAAGCATTAACTAGTTTGATCAAAACATTTCGTATAGAAATAAACTTAAATTTTTCAATTCCAAAGTACAGCCAGTTTACATCAAAACAACTTGAAATCACATACATACCTAAAAGCAGTGCAGGAATCATATCCTCTGCCAGCTTAAAGCAGTATAACAAATACGAAGATGATACTACAATACCTAAAAACAGTTGCAAGCAATATATGCTCCAAAAAGTTTTCGATAATTTTTCCCTATCATCTCGTACTGACGCCACTTCTCGATTTCCATAATTATTCAATCCCAACAAAATAAATATAGAAAACAATTGTGCAACAGAATAATTATATGAATACACACCTACTCCGTCTGCACCCAACACACGTGAAATATAGGGCGTAGTCACAAGTGGAACACAAATATTTACCAATTGATAAATACAACTATATATAAAATTACTTTTAATAGAATTCATCAGATACTTCTCTCATTCCTATAACTCTTGCAGGAATTCCGGCAACTATTGCATTTGCAGGCACATTTTTTGTGACAACAGCATTTGCTCCAATTATTGCATTATCTCCAATTGTTACATTTCCAATAACTTTTGCTCCTGCATATATAATCACTCCATTTCCTACAATAGGATACTCACCGCGATTTTGTCCAAGTGTCACATCATGATATAATACGCATTTTTTTCCTATCTTTACTACTCCCCCAACGATAATATTATGTGGATGGGGAAACCAAACATCTTCTTCAATTTCAGCATCTTTGGACAATATTAAATTATATTTTCCCCGCAGATGTTCTGTCATAATGTAATTTAAAAACCCGCTTCTATCATGATTCAAAATATACTTAATTTGCATTCTCTCCCTAAATATAGGCTCACAAATGAATCTCAATAATTTTCTCATTTTACCTCATTAAATTTTCTTTTTATATAGTATAAATGCAACAAATAAAAACCCTAAAGCACTAGATACAATGGTAAAAGGCATTCTAACAATCGAAAATATCACCATATGTAAAAAGAAACAGTATATTGAAAAATTTTTCGCTCCTTTATAATACAGTGTATCCCGATAAGTCCTTTCAGAAAAATAGCCAACCAAGAGCATTCCAGCAAGAATACCAATATAACGAAAATCCATATAAAAATACCAATATATAGACACATATGCGTTAGCCGTGACCGTATTACTCGCCCATACAAAGGATTCCGTGTCGTTCGCTATTGTATGAATTGCTTCAACATATTCAGGAATAGGAATCTTAAATATATTCTTTAGAAAATAAAACACTGGGTACACAAATCCATTCAATGATCCCAACCCATAGCCGTGAACATTTTGATCGTCTACAACTTTTTTCCAATATTCAAACAAACTTGTTGGCAATGCAAAATCCGTCCATAAATTATCCCATACGTCAGACCCTCTTGCAATTGTCATATAAACAAATGCTACAACCGCTACAATGCAGGCAAAGAGTATTTGTTTTTTCCTTTTTTTAATGAATTTTCTCAGTCCTACATCATATCCATTTATTTTAATAAACATCATACTGCCAACAGCAAAGTAAACAATAAGGATACCAAGAGTACTTCTTGTTGTATTAGCAATCGTTTTTACAACAGTTAACACAACAGCAAGGATAAGTAATTTTTTATCTTTCTCTCCAAAGATGAAATCTGATATTGCGCAAATTGGAATCGCAACTGTAAGTGGATCAACGAGCAAATAATAAAACGCATTCAACCACGATGACCTACCATTTTCATTTGATTGCAAATACAATTTTATCAATCCCAGATTTCCGGAACCAACCAACTTTATAAGTGCAAACAGATTGTACAGATACGCAAATATACAAATCACTGATAATATATATATAATATTATATCTCAAGCAATATTTAGTTCCATCATTTGTAGTCTTTAAATTTTTAAATATATATACTCTTCTTTTTGTATTTTGGGCGAGTATACTTCCAATACTAAACGCCAAAGTTCCTACTATTAGAATCACAACAGTATCATCTTGTGGTCTATTCAACTTTCCATGCGTAAATGCGCATAGTACCACAACCATCCAAATAGCAGAAAAAATTGATAGAGGATTTAATATAAATCTGTTTCTTTTCCAGCCTAATAAAAAGCAGAAAACATATAAGCTAACGGCTACTCCCTCAATTATCACCACGTATTCTATCCTCCAGATAAATGCTATTTATCAAATGTTATATGCCAATCGTGTGGATATAATATAAATCTAGGATTCCATCTCCAGTTCAGTCCGAGAGATTTTATATAGTCTATCGAATGACCATTCTTCCACAAGACGTATGGAAAACTAATTTGGTCTCTCATCGTGTATTTACTTACTTGCTCCCACCATAATTCCATCAAATGCTGCATCTCAACATCCTGGTTTTTACGAGCAATGATCGAAAATTCTCGCATTCCAAATTGTACTGGAAAACCATCTTGTTTATAAATTTGAATTTGATTTTCCAGTTCACCAACTCTTGCATTATTCTGGCATATATTGTACCTTGCCTCTGTGTAAATACAATTATGTCTCGGATTTTCAAACGTTGCCATTGCTGCATTATTCATTCTATCAATAAGCGGCATCATATCTGCAACGATTTGAACATTTCCATCGACCCAAATTGAATACTTATACTTTGGGAAGAGAATATGTGGAAACATTTTGCAAAATTTGGCTTTATGATAATCATCAAGTTTGTCAAAGCCATCAATTCCAGAGCAATCAAGTTTTTTCCATACGCTTGAATTTGATACTTCCTGGTCTGTTATTGCAAAGTAATCACAATACTTGCTTTCATATAGCGGCTCAATTAAGTGATCATAATTTCCAAAAATAGATGTATAAACTGCAATTTCATGTTCCCTGTAATCACCTTTTACTTTATAATTCAATTCATCAGAATGATCAAATTGATATTTTATCTTCTTGTCATTTATCAATTTAGGATTTAAATAGCATTTAACCTGAAAGGCAGTTTTTTTAATGCCTTGTTTACCAACATTTGCAATGTTTCTTAACAGTGCCCTTGTTTCATCTACTTTTTCTCGTTTTTCAACAAGCCACATTAGCTTTTTGTTCCCATATCGCGTATCATTATAGTACGCATTTAGCTTCATCAAATTTTTGCTCTGATCACTTTCTGTCATGTTCTTATTTCTCCTTAGCTCTACTGTTCATGTTTAATTGCTCCTGTAAGATCTAACAAATGCTCGAACTTTACCAATTTTATTTTTTCCTATCAAGCATTTTACAACCGTTCTGCAATCGCATTTAATTGGTATGTAAATTTTTTTTATTATTGAAAATCTTTGCGCATACTTTTTCCAAAATATTCTTCTCGCACGTGCTTGCCATTCAACCGTAAATGGTGACCCATCTCCTCCGCTAGAACTGCTAACACAATGGTATATAACAGATTCTGGAACATATTCGATTTTAAGACCTTTATCCGCCACCATTATGCAGTAATCCATATCTTCATAATACATAAAATACTCTTCTGGAAGTAAGCCGACTTCTTTTATTGTATTTTTAGGAATCAACATACAGCATCCGGAAGCAAAATCAACAGTGCTCTTTTGCGAAAATTTTTCAGAAATCTTTTCTCCTAATCCACAATGATTTGCCCGAAGATTGTTCCAGTCCACTTTTCCACCGGCATACCATATTCTATCAGTGTCCGGATAAAACATTATTCTTGATGTAACAATCCCAACATGTTTATCATTTTCAGCCACTTGCAATAAAGGCATTAAAAAGTCACTATCTACAACCGTATCATTATTCAATAAAAGAACATAATCCGAGTCATTTTCTAGTGCTTTCCTTATGCCAAAATTATTTCCAAATGCAAATCCCCCATTAAAGCCGCTCTCCATAACTATAATCCTATCATCTTCATATTCTTTTAATATTTCAAAAGAATCATCCTTAGAATTATTATCAACGACTATAATTGACAAGTTCTGATACATTACTTTTTTTAAACTATCAAGACATTTTATTGTATCTTTATAATTTTTATAATTCACCAATATGATTGATACTTTTTTTTCTATACAATTTTTGGATTTCATTTTCAAATTCTTCCTGTCGCTTCGTTAATGAATATTTGTTTTGTAGAAACTCTTTTGCATTTTTTCTGATTTCCTTATTCAGTTTTTCATCCTGTAGCAGTTTAATAACGCCCTTAGCAAATTCATCTTTGTCATCAGCAACAATCAACTGCTCTCCATCTATAGCTCCTATCGTACCGCATCCAATACTTGTCGATACGACAGGAACTTCATTATCAAATGCTTCTAAGATTTTAATTCTAATTCCACTGCCTTCAAATAGCGGAACAATAAACACCATTTTATCTTCATAAACGCCAGAAATATCTTTCATATATCCTAGATACTCAACACCATTTTTTCCTTCAAAAGGGTTATAGTTTAGTCCCCCGCCAATGATGGTCAATGATGCCTGTGGTACATTACTTTTTATAATAGGAAAGACGTCATTTACGAACCATTCAAGTCCATCTAAGTTTGCTTTCCACGACAACCCACCAAGAAAAAAAACTTTATATGTATTTCTAAATTCTCGATTTTGTGTTTTATTTTCTTTAATTTTGTATGTTGGCAACATACTATGTGCGTTACAATTAAATGCCTTTAGAAACCGTGTATTATCATCACAGACGGAGTACACAATGTCGGCCTCACGAGCTTCTTGCTTTTCACACATAAGTGTACGCTGGCTATCTAATTCAAGTATTTTTTTCTTGATACCTGAATATTTTTGAGCTTCTTGCTCAACCAACTCATATTCCTTGTTGTGATCTTTGAAAATATAATAATCAAAGCATTCTCTGTATCGTTTTCTTATATATCGTCCATACCCGCACATGTTTATATAGTCTACAAAAACTAAATTCCAATGCTCACTTTCAATCACTCGATCTATTTTCTTTATCATCGCAGCATTTTCAAATTTAGATATTGCATATGGCACATTTTTTATCATCGCCCTTACAATTGCCGAAGCCAATTTAAAAGGTTTTTTCCTGATATGGACATCTTGTCTAACTGGTTCAAGAAATGTCACATTGGGAAGGATCTTTTCAAAATACTTTTTTCCTTCCAAATAACCACTTGAATCTTCTGAAAACGATACTACTACAACCTTATTATTTTTTGATATGACGCTCAGACCATTAAATGCCCCAATTTTACCGCCATTATCAAGTGGATATGGAAATTGTGTTGTTAAAAATAGTATTTTTCTCATTATACTTTCTCGACTTTCCAATACTTAAAAACCAACCTTATAATTGCAAAATCATCTATAAAATATCTCTTAAACATTCTCTTAGGTTCTTGCAAAAATCTATAAAACCATTCAAATCCATGTTCGCTCATCCATTTTGGAGCACGTTTCACATTGCCCGCAAGAAAATCAACAGTCGCACCTGCGCAAACAGATACTTTGGCATCATACTTTGCGATATTTTCGTAAATCCATTTTTCCTGCTTTGGGCATCCCAAACAGGCAATCAGCAAATCCGGGTGTACATCCGAAATCATTTGATTGATTTTGTCCAGTTCTTTTTCGTCTTTTTCAAACCCAAACGGTGGTGCATATGTTCCTACAATTTGGATTCCTGGCAATTTTGCTTCCAGCTTTCGCTTTGCCTGTTCTGCAACCCCCTCTTTGCCTCCAATGATGAAAATCGTATATTTCTTCTGTGCTGCAACTTCGCAAAGAAGTGGAACAAGATCAGACCCGGAAATCTTCGCTTTCAGCGGTCTACCATGTAGTTTTGAAATCCAAACCAAAGGTTTCCCATCTACTAAGACCATATCCGCATTATCAACTACCTGCTTAAGATATGAATCATTTTCGATTTTCATCACCACATCGACATTGATTGCAACAACATAGGATTTCTTATCGTCCACAATCATTTGCTCAATGGCCGCAATCGTTTCGGGCATCGTCACATTATTAATATAGGTGTTTAGCAATGCCTGCTTTCCCATTTCAGTTGTTCTCCCCAAAAAATCTTTCTTCCAGCATTAAGCACAGGCAGTGATATACAGGCAGATGCAGTTCCTGAATCATATAGGTTTCTGTCTGCGGAACTTTGATACAAACATCACTCATCTGTTCTAATTTGCTATTTTTTGCTCCCGTAAGACCAATGACTTTCATGCCTTTTGCATGAGCTGTCGTTGCTGCATAAAGCACGTTTTTGCTATTTCCGCTTGTGGAAATTCCCAAAAACACATCTCCTGTTTTGCCATAGCCATTCACCTGTTGTGCAAAACAAAGCAACGGCTCACAATCATTCATATATGCGGTCGAAAGAGCCGGATGCCCATCCAAAGCTATCGCCGGAAGTGCCCCCTGCAGACTTTTAGCTAGAACAGTTCCTAATTCCGCATTTTCTCGAACCAATTTTTCTGCAAACTCCGCCTGTGGTTTTCTCGGAAGTTTAAACCCTTTCATTAGTTCTCCAACAATATGTTCTGCATCCGCAGCAGATCCACCGTTTCCAGCAACAAGCAATTTACCGCCATTCTTATATGACTCTGCAAGCAAAAAATAAGCTTCTACAATTTCTTCCTTAACGGATTCTAGTGCTGGATATCTCTCGCAGAGAATCACAACATCCTTTGCAATGTTTTCTTTAATCTCTTTCACTTTCTTTTCCCTCACAAACTTCAATCTTCACATCATGCGGCTAACAAACTCATTAAGCGACTTCACCGTTTCGGTCTGTCCATAATTTTCATCATTGTCGCTCAAAAGCACAGTCTTGCATCCAGCATTAATACCAGCTTTAACATCATTTTCACCATCGCCAATCATCCATGACTGTGACAAATCAATGTTAAAATCTTCTGCCGCTTTGAAGAACATTCCGGGCTTCGGTTTTCGGCAATCACATTCAATCTTCAGTTCCGGACGTTCTCCCTCATATCCCTTATGAGGATGATGTGGACAATAATAAATCGCATCAAGATATGCACCTTCTTTTCCAAGAAGTGTTTCCATCTTATTGTGAATTTCTTCCAATTCTTCAAAAGATACTTCGCCACGAGCAATTACAGGCTGATTGGTCACAACAATAGCAAGATAGCCAGATTCATTGATTTTACGAATTGCTTCAGCAACACCATCAATCAACTCAAAGTCATCTATATTTCTAAGGAATCCAACATACTTGTTAATAGTTCCATCCCTGTCAAGGAAGATTGCTTTTTGCTTATTTTTCAGATTTTTAGCCGAGATTCTGCTTTCCTCGCAGTCCTTACAAACAGAATAGTAACGTTCCGGTGTTCCCATGTCTTTGACATATTCTGGGCTGTCATAGCAGAACATCTTTCCTGTTCCCGCTAGTGGTTTTAATAGCTGGCGATCTAAATCGACCTTTACTGGTTTACCATTTGCGTCAACCTTACCTACTGAATCGGCATTGATGCCGACAAGTTCCAGTACTTTAGGATTGATAACATGTAAGCCTGCATTCACTCGATTTCTATAATACTGTGGCCGTTCATCTTCCTTTGCCAGCCATTTTTCGACAGAGCCGTTTTTGTTTGCAATAATCAGTCCACTATCGTAGGGATGGCTATTCGGGTGTGTAAAGAGTGTGACCAGCCCACCATGTTTCTGATGGAAAGCAACAAAGCGGTTGAAATCCACATCAAACATCGCATCGGCATTTAAGAGGAGAAAGTCCGATGTCAGTTTATCCTTAATTTTGAACAGTGCGCCCGCATTGCCGAGCGGCTCTTTTTCAAAATAGTACTCAATATGTACCCCAAATGGCTTTCCTGTTGTCGGCGAGTTTCCAGAACCATCCCCAAAGTAATCTATGATGATATTTCCAAGATGGCTTACTGTCATGATAATGTCATCAAATCCCTGATCTTTCAGACATTCGATTTCTCGCTCCAACACAGGGATGCCCTCAACCTTTATCATGGGTTTTGGAATATCGCTAGCAACAGAGGAAATGCGGGTTCCTTTTCCGCCTGCCATAATTACAACTTTCATACATTCAATCCTTTGGCACATAGTCTTCCGGGGTATAATGAATTACCCGTGTACCGCCATCTTCAAACTGAAACGGAATATATAAGAGATCCCGCATCGCCCAACGAACAGCGTCCTGCCGTTCCGGTTGCACATAAAACACAAGGAAACCACCGCCGCCAGCACCAAGAAGTTTTCCACCCAGAGCACCAGCAGCAATTCCCTTTGCATAGAGTTCATCAATGCTATTTGTAGATACCGCAGACCCCGTCTGACGTTTCAATTTCCATGTATGATCAAGCATCCTGCCAAAATCATCCAGGTCACACTCTTTATTGGTTAGAACCTTTTCAGCCTCATCGACTAATGACAACATTTCTTTTAACTGTGCTGTCTTATCAACTTTTCCCGCCGCATTTGCCTTCTGCACATCTGAAGAAAAGCGAGTAAAACCAGTAAAGAACATCATCAAATTTTTGTTAAGTTGTTTCTTCCTCTCTGGAGAGATAATTATAGGAAGAACTTCATAGCCGTCCTCGTTGAAGTTAATACGATTAAAGCCACCAAACGATGCAGCAATCTGATCCTGCCAGCCGCCTGCTTCTTGGCACAAATTTCGCTCCAGATAAATTGCTTCATCTGCCAATTTTTTCTTATCGGCATATTTGCCTTTCAGTGCATAAAAAGCATTCAACATTCCAACGGCGAAGGAACTTGACGTACCTAAACCAGAACGCGCTGGCAAATCTGCTTCATATGTAAGCCGTATTTCGTGCATATCTAGCATCTTCATTGCATTACGGATTGCTGGATGTTGGATATCTTCGATACAGGTCACTCGCTCCGTTTTTGAATAAGATAATTCAGTAGAATAATCAAAAAAGCGTGGCAAATGTCGAACATTCACATAACAGTATTTATCAAAAGTAGTAGACAAAACTGCACCACCATTTTTTCTAAAGAAATTTTCCATATCCGTTCCGCCCCCAAAGAAAGACATACGAAACGGTGTTTGTGTAATAATCATTATTTTTTCTCCTTTTAATCTCGGCCAAACAAATCTCTTGTGTACACTTTTTCTTTCACATCATCCAAACATTTGTCATAGCGGTTTGCAATGATTGCCTGACTCCTCTTTTTAAACTCATCCAAGTCAT